>ERZ780139.922-NODE-922-length-28284-cov-3.393602_pt1 | contig 28284 bp, 17 predicted proteins | sample MGYA00511476_ERZ780139 | MGnify/ENA primary metagenome ERZ780139 (study PRJEB29588, sample SAMEA2158190) | human gut metagenome | biome: human gut; feature: human-associated habitat; material: faeces | place: Denmark | collected 2008/2010 ... | reverse complement strand
AACATCAGTTTGCCATCCATCCATGCGGTTTCATAGATCGTATTTATTTTCATCACAGAAATTTCTTCTTTATCCAAGTTGCAAATCGCTTTTTCGGATGGTAGTAACGTCCTATGACTCACATTCCCTGATTTATTCTTCACCTCGAGATTTACGGAGCCCGTCACTAAAGTAGTCGAAATTATATTCTCATCCCCATAAGCTTGTATATTAAACTCCGTGCCTAAAACTCTAACCCTATGCTGATCTCCTGAAGTACTGACAATAAAAGGTTGTTTTTCGTTGTGAGTGACTTTAAAATAGGCTTCTCCTGATAAACATACTTTTCTTTCTTTTTGGTCATAAGACATCGGATAGGATAAAACACTACCCGAATTTAGATAAACAACAGTACCATCCGGTAAATTAAAGCGTGTACGGACTCCCGCATTTGCCTGAAGTGTTATAATTTGAGGATCTCCAAATTCAGAATCAACCTTTCTATGGGAAAATAAGGTTGATAGCCCAATGATAGCAATTATACAAGCCGCAGCAGCAGAGAACCTCTTCAGCCAATATAAACGGGTCCGTTTTGCTAATCGTTGTTCCAGCTTTTCGTAGGCAATCAATGGATTTCGGCTAGCGATCCGTTCCATCGCATTGTTCGCATAATATATACGGGCGGTCTGTAATAAGATCCTCTTATTATTTTCATCCGCTTCCAGCCAAGCTTCAATATAAGATTTTTCCTCATTGGAAGCTGTGTCCTTTATATACCGTAAAAGCATCATACCTTCCGGCTCTTGGATATTAATATGTCTATTTTCAGTTTTCATTCTTATCTGTTTCTATAACTAAGACAATCCTGAACGAACACACCCTTAACTAAAAAGCATTTTTTTACGGAAGACTTTAGACTTACCTACTTTTCCATAGGATATATACTTCATCAGTAAAGTAAGTAGTACTTCATCGGTAAAGTAAGTATATCTTGTGATAAGGATGTCCTAAAAGTGATATTTCGATGTGGTTACCCTAATTTTAACCTTGAATATCCAAGATAAAATATATCTTTGCTTACAGAAAAGAAAGGATGAAGAAGGTGCTATGGATGATTCTACTTTAATTGAACAAATACAATTAGGAAGTAAAGACGCTTTTAAACAGATGTTTATCAAATTTTATTCGCCACTATGCGAATATGCTTCCCAATATGTTTCTGATGAGGATGCCGAAGAACTTATTCAGGAGCTAATGTTATTTATATGGGAAAACCGAAATTCCTTATTTGTAGAGATATCCTTGAAATCCTATCTTTTTATGGCTGTTAAGCATCGTTGCCTCAATGCGATCAAAAGGCAATTGTATCATGAGCGAGTACATAGCCTGATTTATGATAAGATTAAAGATCAATTTGAGAATCCTGATACCTATTTCGTAAACGAGCTTACAGAGAATATCACGAAAGCAATCGAAGAATTGCCTGAGAATTACCGGGAGACATTTAAACTTAGCCGATTCGGAGAACAATCTAATCTCCAAATCGCAGAGGCCTTAGGGGTTTCTATAAAAACCGTGGAATACCGGATTACACAATCCTTGAAAATATTGCGAGTTAAGTTGAAGGACTATTTACCTTTTATAATGTTCTTGTTCTAAGAATACTCTCCATAAATCCAAAGGCCTGCACGATTGTTAATAATATCAAATCCATAAAAGTTATATTAAACTATTTTGAATGAACCATGTCTATCTTTTCGTAATTGTAAACAATGTAATCCATATAGTTATGAAATCGGGAAAGTGCCTTTTGATGTTGTTGATGATCCTTTTTTCACCGATGGCTTTCGCACAGCAAAGCGGTGTTAATGTTACCGGATCTGTCGTTGAGCAAGGTAGTGATACCCCCATCGAGCAAGCAACGGTACGATTGCTGAACGTAAAAGACAGTGCCATGGTACGAGGTGTGGTGAGCGCCCGTAATGGTAGTTTTACCTTGAAAAACGTAAAGAAAGGAAGTTATTTACTACACATCACATTCATCGGATACGATCCATTGTACCAACCCTTGCAAATCACCGGAAAGAAAAACCCCGTAAACGTAGGTAAACTTGAATTAAGCGACGGAGCGATCGAGTTGGGAGAAGCCGTAGTTATAGGTAAGGCACCCGAGGTTACCGTTCGCAACGACACTGTGGAATACAATGCGGATTCTTATAAAGTAACCGAAGGCTCCGTTTTGGAGGATTTATTGAAAAAGATGCCCGGTGTGGAGGTAGATAGCGAAGGCAAGATCACCGTCAATGGAAAAGAGGTGAAAAAGGTAATGGTGGACGGAAAGGAGTTCTTCTCCGATGACCCGAAAGTGGCCTCCAAGAATCTTCCAGCCAAGATGATCGATAAATTACAGGTACTTGATAAGAAAAGCGATATGGCCCAAATGACCGGCTTCGACGATGGAGAGGAAGAGACCGTCATCAACCTAACCGTGAAACCCGGCATGAAGCAAGGTTGGTTTGGCAACGCATATGGTGGATACGGAAGTAAAGATCGGTATGAAGGCAACGCCATGGTCAATCGTTTCGTGAATAATGACCAGATCACGTTCATGGGGGGAGCGAATAACACGAATAATATGGGCTTTTCCGATCTAGCCTCAACAATGTTCTCCGGTATGGGAGGCGGTGGAGGCCGACGAGGAGGTTTCGGAGCGGGTAGCGGTATCACCTCTTCCGGAAACGCAGGTTTGAACTTCAGCAAGGAATTCAAGCCGGATAAACTAACTCTTGGGGGAAATACTCGTTATTCCCATTCCGACAATGACGCTCGCAGCAAGAGTGATCGGCAGAATATCCTTCCCGGAGATAGTTCCTCCTATGATAATAGCGAGGCGATGAGCCGTACGAAGAGCGATAACTTTGGCGTAGACTTTCGCTTGGAATGGAAACCGGATACGATGACTCAACTTATCTTCCGCCCGAGTTTCAGCTTCAGCCACAGCATGAACGACAATTTCAGTGATGCTACCACCTTGGATAACGAACGGGATACGGTCAATACCAACAAATCCAGTAATTACTCGGAAAGTAACGGGTACAACCTAAATGCCAGCATCGATTTCAGCCGTAAGCTGAATAACAAAGGACGTGTGTTCAGCGCCACCCTTTCTGGAGGCAATAGCGATTCGTACAGTGACGGCATGAACCGTTCCGACATCGTTTATTTCAACCAGACTGATGCCTTGAAGAATAGCATTATCGACCAGCGCTCACGTTACGACAACAAAGGTTTCAATTACCGGGCCTACGTATCGTGGGTAGAACCGATCGGGCATAATAATTTCATCCAAGCCACTTATAGCATCAGCCAACGGAAACAAGAAGCCTTGAAGAATGTTTACAACCAAGACGCTGATGGTATATATAATGTATTAGATTCCGCCTACAGCCAAAGCTATCGCAATAACTTTATCAGCCAGCGGGCCAGCTTGAGCTTCAAGTCTCAACGGGAAAAGTTCAACTACACGATCGGCTTGAATCTGGACCCATCCTATTCCAGCAGCGAGAATTTCGTTGGCGACACGACCTTATCCAAGATAACCCGTAAGGTGGTCAACCTCTCCCCGATGGCTCAATTCAACTATATGTTCGATAAGCGTACGAATCTTCGTATCATGTATAATGGCCGTACCAGCCAACCGAGCATGACTCAATTACAACCGGTAGCGGATATCTCGGACCCGACGAATATCACGATCGGTAACCCGGATTTGAATCCCCGCTATACGAACAACGTATTTATTCGTTTCCAACAGTTCACGCCGGAGAAACAACGGGCCTTCATGATCATGGCAAACGGTAGTTATATCATCAACGATATCGTAAGTTATACCTCTTATAACCAAGAGACAGGTGTAAAGACCACCACTTACAAAAACGTAAATGGCAACTATAGTGGCAACGTCCGTATGATGTTGAATACCCCCTTGAAGAATAAGAAATTCTCCATCAACTCCATGACAATGGCCTCGTTCGCTAATAGCAACGGATATATCAACGAGGAGAAGAATACGAACCGGAATCTCATATTGTCCGAACGTGGTGGTATCGACTTCCGCTCCTCTTATCTGGATCTGGGCGTAAACGGGAATATTCGTTACAATGCCACCAGCAACTCCCTGCAAAAGGAAAATAACCAAAACACCTTCAATTACGGAGCCGGCGGTTACACGACAATCTATCTGCCCCTCAATTTCAAGATAGAGAGTGACGTGAACTGGTCTACCAACTCTGGCTACGGGGACGGATTCAAACAGAACGAAGTCCTATGGAATGCCTCAGCCTCCAAGTCTTTCTTAAAGAATAACCAAGGGACGCTCCGTTTCAAGATCTACGATATCCTGCAACAACGAAGCAATATCTCCCGTTCCGTTACCGCTAGCTATATACAAGACTCAGAATATAACACGCTAGGCAGTTATTTCATGGTACACTTCATCTATCGGTTTAGCATCTTCAAAGGCGGAGCCAGTGCCAGCGACGTGAAAACGCCGGGTAGAAGCGGACGGGGAAGAGGTCCGATGGGTCCTCCTCCGGGACATCGATTTTAATCCCCTAAGTGGAGACTTTATAAAGTCCGGGCGCAACAAAGAACGCACCGGACTTGTTTTTACTTAGGATAATATATAAAAAACTTAGGATAAAATAACGCTAACTAGCGCATTAACAGCGGAGTTTCAATGCTTAGCTAACATATATCCTCTATGCCCACAAAGTATTATTAACATTTTAAACGGATTATTTTTACCTTTTTTGTGTAAATATTAAACTAAAACATACGTTATTTGTTGCAATATTAAGAGAAAGATATTGATATGAGGAAGTCGACAATTTGGTTGCTTGCGGTAGTTATGGCTTTTGCCTTCGCCGGGTTATTATACCTACAGGTAAACTATGTGAGCATTATACTTAAGACACGCAGCGAACAGTTCAATGAGACTGTCAAAAGAAGCCTGCGCCAAGTATCTAAGAATCTGGAATTGGATGAGACCCGTAAATACCTCGAGGATGATATCAACCGGGATGAGACAAATTTCATGTATCAAAATGCCCCGGATGCCCAAAGCCTAGGACAAGTGATCAACCATGAGAAATACCAATTACAGATCAAGGATTCTAATGGAACCGTTCAACAAATAGAGATGCAAAGTTTTAGCGCCCATAAGTTCGAGCCGCTCTCTTCCTTGTCAAAACGGCAGTCTGCCAACAGCATCGTAAACACATCTAAAGATTTACAGAAGACACTAAAAAGACGTTACCAGTACCAAGGTGGACTGATAGAGGAGGTGATTTACAACATCTTATACACTGCGAATCTAAAGCCGATCGAGGAACGTATAGATTTTAAAAAGCTGAACAATTACTTAAAAACAGAATTTATTAACAACGGTTTGAACTTGCCGTTTGTGTTTTCTGTTATTAACAAAGATGGAAATGTAGTATACCAGAGCGGAGAATTCCAAAAGCAACCGATCGCCTCTGACGTGATCACCCAAGTGCTTTTCCCGAACGATCCCCCATCGAAACTAAACTACCTGAGAGTTTATTTTCCGACGAAAGGGGATTATATCTCAAGCTCTATTACTTTCATCGTTCCATCGGTTATATTCTCATTGATCCTGTTGATAACCTTCGTCTTCACGATTTACATCGTATTCCGTCAGAAGAAGTTATCCGAGATGAAAAACGACTTTATCAACAACATGACGCACGAGTTGAAGACACCGGTATCCACGATCTCGCTCGCCGCTCAGATGTTGAAGGATTCGGATATAACGAAGAGTCCGGACGTATTCAAGCATATATCCGGCGTAATCAACGACGAGACGAAGCGATTGAGCTTCTTGGTCGAGAAAGTGCTACAGATGTCTTTGTTCGAACGACAGAAAGCAGCGCTTAAATTGAAAGAAATTGACGCGAATGATTTGGTAGCGAACGTGGCTAACACCTTCGTTTTAAAGGTCGAGAAGTACGGCGGTACAATGGATATAGACCTGCAAGCTACAGAATCGGATATATATGTGGATGAAATGCATATCACCAATGTATTGTTCAACTTGATGGACAATGCGGTTAAATACCGCCGCCCGGAAGTTCCGCTTACATTGATGGCACGCACTTGGAACGAGAACGGAAAGCTGTTGATCTCCGTGGAAGATAATGGTATCGGTATCAAGAAAGAATATCTGAAAAAGGTATTCGACCGTTTCTTCCGCGTACCGACAGGCAACGTGCATGACGTGAAAGGGTTCGGTCTCGGACTCGCTTACGTACGCAAAATTATTGAGGACCACAAAGGTACGATCCGTGCTGAAAGTGGTGCCGGAAACATTGGAACAAAATTTATTATTACTTTACCTCTTATAAAAAGTTAGTTATGGAAGAAAAACTAAAGATCTTCTTTTGTGAAGACGATGAGAATTTAGGAATGCTTTTAAGAGAATACTTACAAGCTAAAGGGTATGTAACGGACCTATTCTCTGACGGAGAAGCCGGATACAAAGGTTTTACCAAAGGTAAATACGATCTTTGTGTGTTGGATGTCATGATGCCAAAGAAAGATGGTTTCACCTTGGCACAAGAAATTCGCTCTATCAATCCTGATATCCCTATTATCTTCCTTACAGCCAAGACTATGAAGGAAGACATCTTGGAAGGATTCAAGATCGGCGCGGATGACTACTTGACAAAACCGTTTAGCATGGAAGAGCTATTGCTTCGTATCGAGGCTATCCTTCGCCGTGTGAAAGGTAAGAAGATGAAAGATATTCCTTTCTACAAGTTAGGAAACTTCTTGTTCGATACCCAAAAACAAACGTTGGCTATCGGCGACAAGGTTACGAAACTTACTACGAAGGAATGCGAATTATTAAGTTTGTTGTGCGCCCACGCAAATGAGATCCTTGAGCGTAACTACGCCTTGAAGACAATCTGGGTAGACGATAACTATTTCAACGCTCGTAGCATGGACGTTTATATCACGAAATTACGTAAATTGTTGAAAGACGATCCGGGTATCGAGATCATCAACATCCACGGCAAGGGTTATAAATTAATCACTCCTTCCGGGGAGGAACAAGCCCGTGAGGAAGGCATACAAGTGCTTTAATTCACTTGAACAATAACGACAGAAAAGGCTGGCTAAATGTAAGCCAGCCTTTTTTATACTTTCTTTCTTTTCCAGACTAAGAAGATCCCGAAAACGATCAATGTAACTAGTAGCCCCAAAAGTTGAGAAAAACCGGAGGAAAGACCAAACCCTTCCGGAGCTACAAAAATATAGGTAGAACATACCGCCGTCATGAATAAGGCGGGAATCAAGGTTATCACATATAATTTCTTTGCTTGTACCAAATATACGGTTAAGGCCCATAGGGTAAATACTGCCAACGTCTGGTTACTCCATGCGAAATAACGCCAGATCATATCGAAGCCGTCCTTATCTTTTTGACTATATAATAAGATTCCTATCGCAACGATAAACATGGGAATACAGATCATCAGACGTTTGACCACCGTTTTTTGCTCCATATGCAGGAAGTCTGCGACAATCAGACGAGCCGAGCGGAAAGCCGTATCGCCAGAAGTAATCGGAGCTGCTATCACACCCAGTATCGCTAATACACCTCCGACAGCGCCCAGCCACTCTTTCGTGATACTGTCTACTACGACAGCGGCATTGTTCTCCTCCATTCCGTTATTATGGAAGAAATACGTAGCGGCGGCGGCCCAGATCAAGGCTACGATACCTTCGGTAATCATCGCTCCGTAAAATACGGGACGGGCGTATTTCTCACTTTTCATGCAACGGGCCATCAATGGACTTTGGGTAGCATGAAAGCCAGAGATAGCGCCACAAGCGATACTAACAAACATGATCGGAAAAATAGGCAAGCCTCCCGGATGCGTATTACTAAGTCCATCCGTAATCTCAGGTAACGGCGGCTGGTTAATAAATAACATAACCAAGATACCTACGGCCATAAATAGCAAAGCGATGGCGAATAATGGATAGATCTTTCCGATAATCTTATCAACAGGTAATAGAGTAGCCAGTATATAATAAATGAACACGACGATAATCCAGAACGTAGCATCTAGATATTCCGGAGTCAGTTTAGCCAGCAACCCTGCAGGCCCAGCTACGAAAACAGCACCCACCAAGATCATCAAGATAACCGTAAAGCCCCGCATAAATTGCTTAAAGTTGTTCCCCAGATACCGTCCGATCAATTCAGGAAGACTTTCTCCATCATGCCGCAACGAAAGCATTCCCGATAGGAAATCATGGGTAGCGCCCGCAAATATACTTCCCAATACGATCCAAAGGAAAGAAGCTACCCCAAATTTAGCCCCCATGATAGCGCCGAAAATAGGTCCCAGACCCGCTATATTCAAAAATTGGATCATGAAAATCTTCCAAGTAGGCAAGGGTATATAATCGACACCATCTTGTTTCGTGAAAGCGGGAGTAACCCGGGAGGGATCTACGCCAAACACCCGCTCGACAAATTTACCATACGTAAAATATCCAACGATAAGGGCTATCAGACAACATGTAAAAGTAATCATGGTTTTCTAAAGAATTAAATTGTCAAAGGAAAAGGTATATACGAGAAAACCGTACCAAGGGCATTCTAACGAGTAATTGTCAGAATGCCCTTAGTGCGGTCTTCGTATGAATCAATTAATTAAGTAAACGCTTAACCGTCTCGGAAATCATCCGTCCTTCGGCTCTTCCTGCCAATGCTTTTGAGGCTACACCCATTACCTTACCCATATCTTTCGGGCCAGCGGCACCGACTTGAGCGATAATAGCTTTCAATTCTTTCTCCAATTCCTCGGCAGACATTTGTTGAGGTAAATATTTCTCAATCACTTTTACTTGCTCCAACTCAACATCCGCTAGGTCTTGACGGCCCTGTTGCACATAAATCGTAGCGGAATCTTTCCCTTGTTTCACCAACTTCTGCATGATCTTCAAGGCATCCGCATCCATCAGCGTATCATTGGCTCCCGGAGCGGTTTTCGCTTCCAAGAAAAATTTCTTTACATTTCTCAATGTCTCCAAGGCGACTTTATCTTTCGCCTTCATAGCGTTTTTAATGTCTTCACTGACTTGTTCAAATAAATCCATATCCTTATTATATTATTAACTATCGGAAACTGATCACTTGTTTACCCCCCCGCTGAGAATCTTGGCGAGGTTGGTTAGTCGGTTGCTTCGCCGTTGTCGGAACCGATACTTGAATATCCTCTCCCGCTACTTTGGAACGGGCACGGGCTACGATCTTCGGATCCCGGTTATAAGTCGGATTATCCTCTATCAAAGCGATCAAGGCATCATCGTCCAACTCTTCCTGAGTCAAAACTACCGCTTTCGCACGAGAGGTAAAACGACCCGCCTTTTGTGCGGAAGCACCATAATATTTACCAATCAAATCACGCTCCTTACGCTCTTTCTCGATTCGCTCTTCTTCTAAACGCAATTCTTCCTCTGTCATCTGAGCGGCTTCAGTCCTGCGTTTATCAGCGATCAATGGAATATCATCCATCGTAAATCCAGTAGCGAGGATCGTCATTTTCACTTTATTACCTAATGTATTATCCACGGCAGTACCCCAGATAACCTCTATATCACGGTTGAACTCGGACATAAAGTTATGCACGTCGTTCATCTCCTCCATGCGCAACTCGGCTTCCTCGCTGAAATATACGTTGAACAGGATTTTCTTGGCGTTCTTTACGTCGTTGTTACTTAATAGCGGAGAATTCAGAGCGTCTTCCACCGCTTGGCGAACACGTCCTTCTCCTTCACCAAAACCATTACTCATCAAAGCGACACCACCATCTTTCATCGTGGTGTTAACATCGGCGAAGTCGAGGTTGATAATACCCGGAAGCGTAATGATCTCCGCGATACTCTTGGCGGCGATCGTCAAGGTATCATCGGCCTTGCCGAAAGCGTTCATCACGGAAAGGTCCGAATAAATCTCACGCAAACGCTCGTTATTGATCACCAATAAGGCATCCACGTTTTTCGCGATCTCCTCCACACCATTCAAGGCCTGTATAATCTTACGCTCACCCTCGAACAAGAAAGGAATGGTTACGATACCTACCGTCAATATTCCCATATCCTTCGCGATACGAGCGATAACCGGAGCGGCACCCGTACCGGTACCACCACCCATACCAGCGGTAATAAATACCATCTTCGTACCGTCGTTCAACATACCTCGAAGATCGTCCAGACTCTCCTCGGCCGCCATCATCGCACGTTCCGGCTTATTTCCTGCGCCCAATCCCTGCGTGATCTCACGTCCCAGCAATAACTTGATAGGAACATCCGAACGGTTCAAGGCTTGATTATCCGTATTACATAACACGAATGTAACATCGTGTATGCCCTCCTTATACATATGAGTAACAGCGTTTCCGCCACCGCCTCCAACACCAATCACCTTAATGATTTTGGGAGTATCCGTAGGATAATTAAAATTTAATATTGTATCGTCCATTGTCTTCCGGTTTTATTACATTCGTAGATCACGTTATTTACTCTCGTTATCATCGTCATCGAAGAGGGTTTTACCAAAGGTATCGATTCCTTTTGTCAACCGCCCGAACAAGCCGGGACCTTTTTTCTTCTCTTTCTTCGGCTTCTCCTTGACGGGTTCCGGAGTCGGTTCCACTGTCGGTTCAGGCTCAACCACCGGCTCAATCTTAGGCTCCGGTTTAGGAGGAATATATAACGCGCAATTCTTAGTTCCTTTCGCCAAGAGGCCGACGGCTACCGCATATTCGGGATTGCTGGCAACCACTAAATCACCACTAGCGACAATCCCCTTGCGAACCGCTGAATAGCGAACCTCCATCTTCAAGCGTTCGCTCATAACAGCCGGTAAATTCTTCAAAGCGGCGCCTCCACCCGTAATCACGATGCCAGCACCGAGAACGCTCATCAAGCCTGTAGCCTCCAGACGAGCATATACATTCTCTAAGATCTCATCCATACGGGCCTCGATCACACCGTTCAACTCGGCCAGCTTAATCTCACGCAAGCCCATTCCATCCGCTAAACTCACTTGGATGGTCATATCATTATCCCGGTCCGCTTTCGCGCTACCATAAGTGATCTTCAAGCGTTCCGCCTCAGACTCTACGACCCTGAGATTGGTTATATCTTTTGTTATCAAATTACCTCCAAAGGGAACAACGGAAAGGCTGGCCAACTTACCACCCTTATAGACAGATATCGTCGTCACGCCGGCACCGAAGCCGATCAAGGCGCAACCCAAGTCCTTCTCATTGTCGCTCAAGACAACATCTCCCAACGCGAGGGGTGACACCAGAATACCGGCGATCTCGATTTTCGCTTGTTCCGAAATGCTATTGACAATATTTAATTTCAAGGAAGGACGTCCAACAATCAACTTGTAACGAGCCTCGATACGGCTACAAGGCACGCCCACCGGGTTGGACTCTGGCTTATCATCTAAAAAATAGGAAGGAGAAACCACGTCAAGAACGGTCAACATATCCGGACGATAATCCTTACACTCTTGATAAAGAGAGTCTATGATCTCCTCCGTGACCACTCCTTCCGTTCCCAACACCTTGCAAACCGTATGCTCGATAGAACGGAGTGACTGGCCACCCAGTCCCACATATACCTGCCCGATCTTGGCCCCCCCCAGTTTATTCTCCAACTTGAGGATCAAGCGTCTTATCTTACTCGCCGTCTCCTTCACGTTATATACACATCCTCTTCGTATGCAGGTGCCGGAGTTCTCAACTTCGTAGGCGATGATTGAAAGAGCGCCCGTCGCATTCTTAGTCCCCACCATTCCTACCATATGGGAGGTACCTAGGTCAATAGCTGCTATAAAGTCTGTGTATGCCATATCATCTATTTTTTAGTACAAACAATCTGATTCTTATATTTTAAATTAATCATACTGTACTTTTCCCAACCCACTTTAGGGATCGCTTGTTCATAGAAAAGCTTTAAATTCGCAAGCTTTTCTTCGAATTCATCCAAAGTACCCAACATGATCCGGTGGTTACCCACTCTTGGAATAAGTTCTATATCATTATCCGGATAGACATAGATTTGTTCAATCTGGTCATTCCAGAACTCATTCTCTTGCAAAAATAATGCAAATTTGTATAAGTCGGTCACCGCAAGCTCTTTTTCCACATATCCACTCACAATTGGCACATGCGCAGCATACCGACGACTGATCGGCATGGTGGTTCCCAGATTATCCACGTAATAACTACCTCTTACGCCCATAATCCGGAGGATAGGCATCTTTTGCATGACCTCTAGTTTGATAATCCCCGAAGGAGTCTTATACGCCTCCACTTGGGCGATCATCTCATTCTTAAGCAATTCCGTCTCTATCCGATCCGTATTCACGTCGGCCATTGGCCGCTTGATCGGATCTAGCCCGGCTTTCTTCAGTATAGACACAAGGTCACTCTCGCTCACGAAGTGTTTATCCAGACTGTCTTTCACCACGACTTGCAGATCTTGGCAAATAGAGTCTTGACGTATTTCCCGAAAGAAAAACGACACAAACACGATGTAACAGAACAACAACGTGGCTACTACTATGGAAATTATTCGGATCACGGTTTCCTTATTTGTTTACATAAAATCTCTTTTACAGGCTCCACCAAACGGTCGATATTGCCGGCGCCTACCATTAATACTACCTCATATTTCCCGGCGGCAACCACGTCCAAAAGCTCTTCCTTCTTACACAGCGTCTTGGAAGGGATCGTCACCTTATCAAAAATGATCCGAGAGCTCACCCCCGGAATCGGTTCCTCACGAGCCGGATAGATATCCAGCAAGATCAACTCATCCAATAAAGAGAGACTCGCAGCGAAATCTCCAGCGAAATCTCGGGTACGGGTATATAGATGCGGCTGGAAAATACCTGTCACCTTACGACCCGCATATAATTCCTTCACCGACAAGATACTCTGTCGCAATTCGGCCGGATGATGGGCATAATCATCGATCAATACCACTTGATCAGTCTTCAAATGGAAATCGAAACGGCGGCGAGGTCCGGCAAATGTAGCCATACCCTTTTTCAAATCCTCAGGTTTCACTCCGTTCAACCAAGCGATCGCCATAGCCGCTACCCCGTTCTCTATATTAACCTTTACGGGAACACCTAATTCCACATCAGGAATACGGATTTCCGGACCAACGAAGTCAAAGGTAATATTTCCGTCGCAAATACGAATATTTTCAGCGTAAAAGTCCGCTATTTCCGTAACGGAATAGGTATATTTCTTGACACCCTCCTGTAAACGGGGCGTTACGTTGATTCCTTTCTTGATCAGTAGACAACCATCGGGACGAATTAAGGAGGTAAATTTCTCGAAACTCTCCCGGTAAGCCTCCGCCGTACCGTAAATATCCAGATGATCTGGATCTGCGGAAGTAATCACTGCCATATAAGGAGTAAGCCAATGAAAAGAACGATCGAACTCATCCGCCTCGATCACGGTAAAGTCGCTCGTATCAGACAACATCAAATTACTCTCGTAGTTCTTTAGGATTCCTCCGAGGAAAGCATTGCAATCCACTAGCGATTGTTTCAGCAAATGAGCCAGCATAGAAGAGGTCGTTGTCTTGCCGTGCGTTCCCGCCACGCATAAACCCCGGCTGCTTTTCGTGATCTCTCCCAAGACACGTGCCCGCTTCATCACCTCAAAACCGTGCGCCCGGAAATAGGTCAATTCCGTATGCGACTCCAGGACCGCCGGCGTATAAACCACCAGCGTATCATCGGGCGACTTGAACGCCTCCCCGATCAAAGCTACATTATCCTCATAGTGAATATCGGCTCCCTCCTTTTTCAACTCCTCGGTTAAATCGGAAGGGGTCTTATCGTATCCGCCCACTCGTTTTCCCTTAGCGAGGAAATAACGAATCAAGGCACTCATTCCAATGCCCCCGGCACCTACGAAATACACCGCTGTCACTTTATTTATATCCATATTCCTTATTTCTTATCTATAATCTTAACAATCTCATCCACGATACGGTCTGCGCTATGGCGTTGCGCCAAGGTCTCGATATTACGGCTCAACGTACGCAAACGTTCATCGTCATGAACTATCTTCAAGGCAGTAGGCACCAAATCCTTTTCCGCGTCTTTATCGGCGATCATAACGGCGGCATCCTTATGGACCAAGGCCAAGGCATTCTTGGTCTGATGATCTTCCGCCACATTCGGCGAAGGCACCAAGACCACCGGTTTTCCTAATAAGCAAAGTTCCGAGATAGAACTAGCCCCCGCACGGGATATCACCAAATCGGCCGCTGAATAAGCATAATCCATACGGGTAATAAAGTCTGAGCACCAAACCGGCATTCCCCGGTACGCCTTCAAATGCTTGGAAGCGTCGCTGTAATAATACCTACCGGTTTGCCAAATAACCTGTACATCCGAGGCGAAGAACTTATCCAGATCCCCTTGAATACTCCGGTTAATCGTCCGTGCGCCAAGGCTACCACCTACCACAAGGATCGTTTTTTTCTCCGGAGAAAGCCCGAAGAACGCCAACGCCTCCTCTTTCTTACTCAGCGCCTCTTCCAAATCCTGTCGCACCGGATTTCCCGTAATCACGATCTTATCCGCCGGAAAGAACTTCTCCATGCCCTCGTAAGCGACACAAATCTTGCTCGCTTTCTTCGCCAACAACTTATTGGTCACACCGGCATATGAGTTTTGCTCCTGTATCAACGCAGGAACACCTTGCGAAGCCGCCATCCATAAAGTCGGTCCACTGGCATAACCGCCCACGCCGACCGCTATATCTGGCTTGAACTCACGGATCGTCTTCCTCGCCAAGCGCAAGCTTTTCGCTAAACGAACCATGACCTTCACGTTGTTCATCAAGTGGGCACGATCAAACCCACTCACCGGTAAACCTACGATTTTATAACCAGCTGCCGGAACCTTATCCATTTCCATGCGGTCTTCCGCCCCCACAAATAAGATTTCCGCATCCGGAAAACGTTTCTTGAAAGTATTAGCGATAGATATGGCCGGGAAGATATGGCCTCCCGTACCACCACCACTTATTATGATCCGGTACTTTCTCATACTTTTGACTCTACAGTTATCGTTTCGACAGCCGATAGCGGATTATCTTCTCTCTCTCCCTCGACCGCCTGATTTATTGTCTCTCCGGATGGCTCGTCGGAAGGATTCTCTGGATTCTCCGTATCCTCCTCTTCCTCATCCTCATTTCCGATATTGGCTCCAAAACGACTTACGCTCAATATGATCCCGAAATAGATACAAGATATAAGCGTAGACGTACCCCCCCGGCTCACCAACGGCATCGGTTGCCCGGTAACGGGCACTAAATTCACGGCTACCGCCATATTCGCCAAAGCTTGGACTACCACCAGCAACCCACATCCCAACACTAGGAATTTCGGGAATGATTTATCACATTTCCGGGCGATCATCCCGACCCGCACTAGCAACATTATATAAAGCAACAGTACAAAGATCCCCCCAACGATACCCAGTTCCTCTATGATAATCGCATAGATAAAATCTGAATACGCCTGTGGCAGGAAGTCACGCTGTTGGCCATGTCCGGGCATCTGTCCTAATACGCCTCCCCTAGCAATAGCTATCTTCGCATGAGTTACCTGATAATTATCATCGGTTATCTTATACGTACCACTCTCATCCAAATTATCCTTATGCCCGTCGAAGAAACGCTCCAAACGCCCCTGCCAAGTAACGAATCGATCCGGCAAATACTGAGTAATAGCGGCTGGCGTAAACTTAAGCAACACCAAGAACAACACCAACGCCAACATCAAGATGCCCGCCAGCTTCGCCAACTTACCAAATGGCAACTGACCGATAAACATCATCAGGAAACAAACCCCGAATAGCATAAACGCCGTAGAGAAGTTCTCTGGCAGAATCAAGACACAGGTGAGTCCTACTCCAATCAGTATATACTTAAAGATCTGGTTCTCCGTTAATTTCCCCCGCTTGCTGAGCAAGAAAGCGACAAACACGACACAAGCCAGCTTCCCGAACTCCGAAGGCTGGAACTGTATCCCCATGATTTCCAGCCATCGATGCGCGTCATTAGCGTCCACGCCGATAAAGGGCGTCACGATCAACATCAACATCGAGACCGGCAATAATATAATAAACGCAGAGAAGAAACGACACGGTATATTATGTAACAGCAATACCATGACGAAACCTCCCAATAAAAAGGTGGCGTGCCGTACGATAGGCGCCCAGTGATTCGCGTTCTTATAAGCGATCGTACTGGTCGCACTGAACACCTCCACCACCGATATAAGACACAGGAACATGAAGATGATCCATATCACCCGGTCGCCCTTAAACAGTTTACTCGCCAGATCCATTTTATCCTTTATTACAAATTACGTACGCAAGCCTTGAACTGATCGCCCCGATCCTCATAGCTCTTGAACAGGTCGAAGCTGGCGCAACAAGGAGAGAGCAATACCGTATCTCCCTTATGAGCCATCTTATAAGCTTTCGCCACAGCCTCCTCCATCGAGCGGGCGTCTTCAATATTCGCCACTTTCCCGTCGAAGAACGCATGCAGTTTCGTATTATCCACACCCATGAAAATCAATGAATGTACCTTCTTATTCACTAATTCCTCGATCTCCGAGTAATCATTCCCTTTATCCGTGCCCCCTAAGATCAAAACGACCGGAGTCGTCATGCTCTGCAAGGCATACCAACAAGAGTTTACGTTCGTAGCTTTCGAGTCATTGATATAATCAACACCACGCACGCGAAGCACCTTTTCCAAACGGTGCTCAACACCCGTGAAATCACTGAGTGAGGCACGTATTTTCTCATCATGAATGTCCACGATCTTGGACGCTATCCCCGAAGCCAAAGAGTTATACAGGTTATGCGTACCAGTCAATGCCAATAGGTCTTGTTCCATCGTAAATGTTCCGTTTGCCGTTTCAATAACTACTTGATTATTTTCCGTATATCCCTTCACGCCGTTCTCATGTGTCTCGGCGAATGGGTAAAGAGTAGCCTCAGGATGCCGTTTGGCGATCTCACGGGCTATGATCGGGTCATCGTTCCAGAAAATGAAGGCGTCGTCCTTCGTCTGATTTTGCAAGATGCGGAACTTAGCGTCTACATAATTCTGCATCTCATAGTTATAACGGTCCAGATGATCCGGTGTTATATTCAATATAATAGCGATATCCGCTTTAAAGTCGTACATATTATCTAGTTGGAAACTGCTCAACTCGATCACGTAGACCGCATGTGGATCTTCCGCAACCTGAAGCGCCAAGCTGTTTCCGACATTTCCGGCCAAGCCCACGTCCACGCCCGCTTCTTTCAGTATATGATACGTAAGCATCGTCGTTGTCGTCTTGCCGTTGCTACCCGTGATGCAAATCATCTTCGAGTCCGTATACCTTCCGGCAAACTCGATCTCGGAGATGATCGGCGTACCTTGCTTCTTCAATAACTGTATGATAGGAGCCTTGTCGGGAATACCCGGGCTCTTGACAATTTCGTCGGCACTCAAGATGTCGGCTTCGGTATGCTGTCCCTCTTCCCAACGAATCCCGTGGTTGTCCAGCATCTCCTTATACTTAGGTTTGATAGACGATTTATCGGACACGAACACGTCGAATCCTTTCGCCTTCGCCAAGACAGCGGCTCCCGCGCCACTCTCCCCGGCCCCTAATATAACCATTCTCTTACTCATCTTTTATCTCATCTTTAACGTAACTATCGTCATAACAGCCAAAATAATACCGATCAACCAGAAACGGACCACGATCTTCGATTCAGGCACGACATTGAACGGCTTTTGGATCAACGCCTGTATACCCGCGTTTCCCGGCTTCTGGAAATGATGGTGTAAAGGAGCCATCTTGAAGATACGGCGACCTTCCCCATACTTCTTCTTCGTATATTTAAAGTAGGCCACTTGCAACATGACCGATATATTCTCCACCAAGAAAATACCGCAAAGGATCGGAATCAACAACTCCTTACGGATGATGATCGCGAAAACAGCGATAATACCTCCCAAGGTCAAGCTACCCGTGTCTCCCATAAATACTTGGGCCGGATATGAGTTGTACCATAGGAAACCGACCGTGGCACCGATAAAGGCAGCGGCATAAACCACCAACTCCTCTGCGCCGGGTATAAACATGATATTCAAGAACGAGGCGAACTCAAAGTGGGATGACATATAAGCCAAAATACCGAGCGCCACCCCGATGATCGCCGATGTCCCGGCAGCCAAGCCGTCCAATCCATCCGTCATATTGGCTCCGTTCGACACGGCAGTCACCACAAAGATCACCATCAGCACGAACACCAGCCACGCGGCCTCCTCCTTATAATCGCCCGCCCAGTTCACCAAGTTGGCGTAATCGAAATTATTGTTTTTCAAGAACGGGATGGTCGTCTTTGTCGACTTGGTCTCCACCGTATGATAACGCACCTCCTCGATCACGTTATCATGGCGCACCTCCATATTCTCCTTGATCACCACATCCGGGCTCATGAACAATACCAAACCAACGATCAGGCCCAGTCCTACCTGCCCGACGATCTTGAAACGTCCGTGCATACCTTCCTTATTCTTCTTGAATACCTTGATATAATCATCCGCGAATCCCAAGGCACCCAGCCAGACCGTAGTCACCAACATCAATATCACATAGATATTATTCAGCTTGGCACACAGTAAAGTCGGGATCAATATAGCGATAATAATGATAATACCTCCCATCGTCGGCGTTCCCTTCTTGCTCATCTGGCCCTCCAGCCCAAGATTTCTCACCGTCTCGCCGATCTGCAACATTTGCAACTTATCGATGATACGCCGGCCGATCGCCGTAGAGATAAACAAGGACAAGATCAAGGCCAACCCCGAGCGGAAAGATACGTACTTAAACATACCCGCTCCCGGGAAATCCAACTGATCCAAATAATTAAAAAGATAATAAAGCATGTCGTCTTAAATATTATGATTGTTGTGTCGAAAAAATCTCGCGTAACTTCTCACGGTCGTCAAAGTGATGTTTCACCCCCTTGATCTCCTGATAGTCTTCGTGGCCTTTTCCGGCAACAAGGATCACATCCCCTTTCTTCGCCAACATCGTAGCGGTCTTGATCGCTTGCGTACGGTCCGTGATACATAAGGTACGTTCCATATCCATTTTCGTCAATCCGGCTACCATATCGTTAATAATATCATCCGGTTCCTCAAAGCGCGGGTTATCGGAAGTCAGAATTACCTGATCGCTCAGCTTGACAGCCTCTTTCGCCATCAGCGGGCGTTTCCCCTTGTCCCGGTTTCCCCCGGCACCTACCACGGTAATGATACGTCCTTTCCCATCCAATACCTCATGAATGCCATTCAGTACATTCGTCAAGGCATCCGGCGTGTGAGCGTAATCCACGATCGCCGTATAACCGAGCGGAGACTGGATCGTCTCGAAGCGACCGGATACGGAGCGAAGCGTGCTCAGCACGATCAACACCTCCTCGGGATCTTTCCCTAAAGAAACCGCGGCACCATACACGGCCAGCAAGTTATAAGCGTTGAAACGTCCCACGAAATGCACCATAACCTCCCGACCGTTAATGATCAAGTCTGTACCCTCGAAATGAGATTCCAATATCTTTCCCTTGAAATCGGCCAAGGTACGCAAGGAATAGGTCAGCTTCTTCGCCTTCGTATTTTGCAACATCACCAAGCCGGATTTATCATCGGCATTCGTCAAGGCAAAAGTCCCGGCAGGCAGGTCATCGAAGAATTTCTTCTTCGCTTTCAAGTAATTCTCCACGGTCTTATGATAGTCCAAATGATCACGGGTCAAGTTCGTGAAAATCCCCCCGTCGAAAGACAGGCCGCTGATGCGCCGCTGATCGATCGAATGAGAGCTAACCTCCATAAAAGCATACTCGCATCCGGCCTCTACCATCCGGGCCATCAAGGAATGAAGCGTAAGCGGGTCCGGTGTCGTATGATCCGTCGGTACCGCCTCGCCATCTATATAATTACATACCGTGGAAAGCAATCCCACCTTATGTCCCATCTTCCGGAACATCTCATATAATAAAGTAGCGATCGTAGTCTTCCCGTTCGTACCCGTCACGCCTACCAACACCAATTTCCGGGAAGGATCACCATACCAGCGGGAAACCAAAAGACCCAACGCCTCCGCCGAATCCTTCACCACGATAAACGAGCATCTCCCCTCCAAATAGGACGGAGCCTCCTCGCATACGATAGCGACAGCTCCCTTCTCTATGGCGCTGTCCATATAGGCATGGCCATCCACGGCCGTACCTCTCACAGCGACAAACAAAGACCCTTTCGTCACCCGACGAGAGTCTGATTGAATATTCGTGATATCCACATTATCCGCCCCCATCAACATAGGAGCTTCCAACGCACCGATTAAATCCCTTAGTTCCATACCTATTTCAATGTTAATAATACGGTCTGCCCCTTAGACACTCGCTGTCCGGGTTGAATACTCTGCGAAACGACCCGTCCGACACCCGACAAAGAGACACGCAGACCGGCTTGCTCCAACAAGAAAACCGCATCTTTAGCACCCATGCCGACTACCCGGGGTACCAATCCTTCCCGAATCGTCAGATCGCTCAATTTCACTTTATTCTCTTCTTGCTCGGCAGAAGCTACGACCCACTTTGTCTCCAAACTGTCCGTATCCGCCTTAATATCCAATTCATCTAATACTTCCTCTACCGCCCTCAGGTCGCCGCCTTTCACACGAGGTACCATCACGGCCATCGAATCCCGTTCCATATCCCGGACATCGAACGACATATGGCTGGCGTATATCTTCTCGGCGATCGCACGCACCACGCCTCCCGACATCGTACCGCCCGAAGGATAACCAATACGGGGACGGCGGATCACCACGATACAAGAATACTTCGGATGATCGGCCGGGAAATAGCCACAGAAAGAGACTTGGTGCCCGCTCGTACGGTAGACACCGCCCGTAGCGATCTGCGCCGTACCGGTCTTTCCGGCGATCCGGACAATATCCGAATGAACCGCCTTACCGGTCCCTTTCTCCACGACTCCCAGCAACATATCTTTTATCAACGCCAGTGTATGATCCGAGCAGATCGAAGAGTTGATCACCTCCGTGGAAAAACTCTGCACGGTCTTGCCGTTATGTAAGATCTCTTTCGTAAACATCGGGCGAACCATTTCCCCGTTGTTCGCAATCGCGTTAAAGAACGCCAACGTATTGATCGGCGGTACCTGCGTCTCGTAACCGAACGACATCCAAGGCAAAGTGGTCTTGGACCAATAACGGGTCGTATCATCCGGGCGACGTATCTTAGCACGTCCCGCCCCCGGTATCTCCAAACGAAGATCCGCGTTCATACCGATACGGTACAGTCCCTCCACGAACTTTGTCGGGTTATCCGAATAACCTTTCAGGATCGTCTTGGCCACCCCGATATTGGAGGAATACCAAATAGCCTGTTCCACCGAAATACGGCCGTAACCGCCTTTATGGTTATTATGATCCGTCATACGGGCTCCTTTATACATATAGATACCGTTGCCGACATCGACCGTATCGCCGGGCTGGCAGACACCATCTTCAAGCGCCACCATGATGGAGGCGACTTTAAAGGTCGAACCGGGTTCCGTTTCGTCTGCCACGGCATGGTTGGTATCCTCGCCGTAGACGCCTTCACGAATACGCCCCATGTTGGTAATGGCTTTCACCTCGCCTGTCGCGACTTCCATGACGACAGCCGTACCCGATGCAGCGTCGATCTTTTTCAGCATGTCGAGCAACGACTTCTCGGCTATATCCTGGATATTGATGTCGATCGTCGTGCGGATATCCATTCCTTCCACCGGATCGACCTCTACGACATTCGTCCATCCTCCACCGAGACGACGTACGGAATTCAGGCCGGCTACGCCGTGGAGCAAAGTATCGTATTGCAATTCCAGACCGTTCTTTCCCTTTGTCAGTCCTGTTTTAGGATCGATATCGCGGAACGTGTCGCCGATCGTACGGGAGGCCAATGTCCCGAACGGCTTCTGCCGTTCGACCATCTCCCGCGTGTAGAAGCCGCTCTTGAACCGTCCCAAACGGAAGAACGGGAATTTCTTTATTTCCTTCAAGTCGGAATAGGAAACTTTACCGTCACAAACGGGGAACTGGCGGCTTTTCTTCTTCAGACCATTCAGCAGGTAATTCTTATATCCGACAGGCGTCCTGTCTTTCAATTTGCGGGAAAGGTAAAAAGAAAGGGAGTCGATCCCGTTATGTTTACTTTTCAGAAGCGTATCCAAGCTGTTCCACTTCTTGGTCGGATGGGTATAGCAGTCTGCGTTGAAATCGATATACAGATAAAAGCAAGGCACACTGGTCGCCATCAGCTTGCCGTCGGAAGAATAGATATTTCCACGGCTGGGATAGATCAGGCGGTTCGGACGCTTCTGGCTCTCGGCCACCTTCATCCAAGTCTCCCTTTCCACAAAAGCCGTATCGAAGGCACGCACCAAGATGCCTATTGCTACCAATCCGAGCAACAGCACGATAAAGAAGTAACAGAATAAAATCCGGTTACTCTTAGGAGCTTGTTCTTTTGATCCGATCTCTTCTTCAGCCATCTTTTACTTATACAATTCATACGGCGGATTCTTCGCCGCTTCCAATTCTATACCCTGTTCTTCTATCAACAGTTCAATCTGCGACTGACGGCTGTTGCCTGTCAATTCCGAAGAAATGGACAGCGCCTCGAACCGCACATCGCGCAATTGCTGTTGTAAGCGGTCGATTTCACGCAACCGCTGCATACAGACATATCGGTTACCGATAAATATGAATATCAGTACGACAACAAGCACGATCATCTTCGTATGCCTGACAATGAAATCCTCTTTCAGGATCCCCCCCCCAATATATACAAAAAAGAAAAACGATTCTCCTTCTTCTTTTCCTTCTGTTTCGTTTCCATTGCCATACTTTTTCTGTTGAAAGTTATCAGACTCTATTATCCAACTCCGCAATTCTTAGCTTGGCACTCCGGGAGCGGGGATTCCGTTCGATCTCCTCGTCCGACGGAACAATCACCTTATTGTTTACCAGGCGAAACGGAGATCTTATATTTCCAAAGAAGTCCTGCTCCGCCTTTCCTTCAAAGTTACCCGTCTTCAGGAAGTTCTTCACCAACCTGTCTTCCAAAGAATGGTAGGTGATGACAACCAGACGTCCGCCGGGTTTCAAATCTTGCAGCGTCTGTTGCAACATCTCGCGCAAGGCACGCATTTCATCATTCACCTCGATACGCAAGGCCTGAAATACCTGAGCCAGGAATTTCTTCTCCTTATCTTTTCCCGTAAAGGGCTTTATCACTTCCAAAAAGTCGGCGATCGTTTCTATCTTCTTTATTTCGCGGCTGCGCACCAAGACGGAGGCCAGCTTGCGTGCCACTTTCAATTCTCCGTAAAGATAGAACAAGTCTGCCAACTGTTCTTCCGTATATGTATTAACAATATCCGCCGCAGTTTGTCCAGCCCGTGTATTCATCCTCATATCCAACGCTCCGTCGAAACGGAAAGAGAACCCGCGATCCTTGTCATCAAAATGATGGGAAGAAACGCCCAAGTCGGCCAACAACCCATCGACCTCACCCGCTACACCATGATAACGCATGAAGTTATATAAGTAACGAAAATTACTGCGGACAAATACAAAACGGGAATCCGCCGGAATGTTTTTCTCCGCATCGGCATCTTGATCAAATCCATAAAGCTCCCCTTCGTCATTCAGCCGGTTCAAGATTTCACGCGAATGCCCTCCACCTCCGAAGGTAACATCGACATACACTCCGGATGGTTGAATGTCCAGTCCTTCCAAACTTTCATGAAGCATTACCGGCACATGATAACAGACTTCTTTTTCTTCCATTTCTTCGCTACTTCATGTTAAACTTTTCCTTAAAATAAGGGCCTGTAGTTGGTTGATTTGCACATACATCACCCTATTGGAGGGTAAAAGTACACATTTCCTAATTTAACTGCCAAGAAATATATGGGAAAAGTAACAAAAAGTTATCAACAGGTCGGAAAAACATTCACATTCTGACACCCCTAAACCCTGTCAGAATCGCGTATTTGGACGATTATACAGGGTTATTTTCAAATATCGCATTCTCCGGAAGATAAGCAGCTCCGACTTCTTCAAATTCCCCCAATCATACCACTCGTATATATGCACAAAAAGCCTCTCCGATATTTCTACCGGAAAGGCTTATTTGTTTTCTGCCCTCTTTTCTCACGAGAAGAGGAGCAATCGATTTATTTAATTAATAAATGCATCGAACTTATTTAACGATAGCCTTAACAGCTTCTTCGCCTTCAACAGCTACTACAACTACACCCTGAGGAGCAGCGATTGTAGCATTGTCAGAAGTGATAACTGTGTTAGCAACTGTCTGGCCTAAGATGTTAGTGATAACAACTTTCTTGCCTTCAGCACCAACTACCTGAACGTTTCCGTTACCAGCAATCACTGTTACTTCTGATGTTGTAATAGTTTCGTTATCTGTAGCCAACTGATCGTTTTCTTTATTCTCAACATTGAAAACCAAAGCACCATCACCACCAGTCTTAGCATTAGCGAATGTAGATTTATCATCTGTCAAAACTACACAACCATTCTGAATCTTCAGCCATGCAGCTTTTTCTGTAGGAGCGATAGATTCATTAACGGTAGTTGCAGAATTCGGCCAAATGTTCGATTCGAACAAGAATGAGTTTTCAGGACCTTCTTCTGTTACATTGTTAGCCTTTTCAGGATGTACATAACGGAATGACCATACGTAGTTCTTATGAACATCTTCAGTCAACAGATTCTTGATAGCAGGCAGACCCTTAGCCACAACAGAATCATTATAAGCTTGCAGAGTTGCAAAGTTTACTTTGTCGTTAGCCACGCTTCTATATTGAGCCGGCAAGATCCACAATGTATCAGCAACACGGATACCTTCAACGAAACCAACGCGAGTATAACCACCAGCTACGTCTGCATACGGTTTGTCTTGACCATAAACTGCAACAGAATCCTGGAAGCTTACCATATATTTAGCTCTTTCGAATCCTGGGATAGCCGGATGAGCATGCTTACAAGCCATAGGATCGTCTGTAATCTGTCCGTCAGGTGTAATATGCGGACCATCTTCAGTACAAGGAGTTCCTTCGATACCTGCAAAATCATTATGAGCAACAGAAATCAGGTACTGAGGTTTGATATAGCCACGTCCACGAACTACCCAAGTTGTATCAATCTGGAATGCCAAGCCTGTTGCTTTGTCTGCAGTCCACATACCAACATAGTTAACGAATTCGTCTGTCAAGCCACCTTCCTTATTATTTTCGTCCATCAGATATTCATGACGTACGTTTTCATAGAATCTCAAAGTATCACGGCCATCAGCTTCACCAAGATTTGCATTATTGAAACGACGATACAACGGAGTCTTATCAGGATTGATTGCAAATGCAGAAGTTCTAGTTTCTTCCAGTGGTTGTACCTTAACTGTTGCATCCAGAATATCATCCGTTACACCAGCTTTAACATTTGAAATTGTATCACTATTAGCCTTCACAATTGCATAATAGCATTCACTTTCATAATGGTTATTTTCTTTCAAGAAGAAATAATCGATAGGATCAGCGTAAGCTGACATTGCATACTTGTCTTCCTTAGCTTCGTCCATATAAGCATCTTTCAATGAGATTGCATATTCTGTTCTACGCAACTGTTTGATGCCAACACGTTTTGCAACATCCGCCGTTACTGTATAACCATAATCAGCAATTTCGTCTTCAATCAGACGGAATGCATCTTTACCGTTCAATACATTCAGCAAAGAATCTTTACCAGCACCCTTAGCTAAATACTTGCTGTTTTCGCCTGTTGCATACGGATGCAGATATTTGAATGTATATTCATCCAATAAGAACTTAGCGTCCGGGATATTCTTATAACCTAACAGTGAATCCTGATAAGCTTCAGCGATCAAAGCTGCATTACCCTTAACACCTTCGGCATCTTTTACTTGTACAAAGATCAAAGAGTCCGTTGCCTTGATATCAATATCAGTAGCAGCAGAAGTATACATATATTTAGCACCTTCATTCAACATCAGTTGAACTGTAGCAGACAATTCGGTTGCGAACTCACGGTTTGTGATAGTAACAGGAGAATAAGCCTTTACCTTATCAGCCGTGTTCTTTTTCAACACAACCCACTGATAAGCCGGCATATGAGCTGTCAACTGTTCGTCAGCCTTCACTGTTACCCAAGTAGCTTCGCCACCATTTACATGGATCGGAGAAGCCAAATATTGCCCCTTCTGATTCATGATGAAATACAAACCGTCCTCAACAGAAGTACGACCGTTGTAAACGGCTTCACAGCCTTTATAACCCAAAGAAATATCAGTTTCCTTCTTGTCATAGATAGTTACAATACGTACTTTATCTTTGATCAAATCCTGAACAGTTACAAAGTTGTTCTCACCTTTCGTACCAGCAGCTGTAGGAAGCACAGTTGCAGCAGCATCATCAATCCAATCAGAACCATTAGTAGCAGTTTTCGGATCATAATCCATTGCAGATTTAACCTGGATTACCAAGCTATCTTTTGAAGGATAGTAAGAGAATGCGAACTTATACTGATCTGAAAGACCTGTTACTTTGGAAATAGAGTCTGCAGCAGAAGTCGGCTTTGTAGCAGCAGTACTTGCCTGACGTTTAGCATAGCTCAGATCAGACCACTTGAATGCACGGAATCTCTCACCGCTTTCGTTAACGATAGCAGTATCAACACGCAGATAAGAACTATCTGCCGTCAACACAAATACATAATCATTATCACTAGAAATAGCTTCAGCCAAGAATTTGCCAGCATTCTTTCCATTGAACGGGTTGGCGACAGCAACCTTTTCGCCCTGTTCATCCGGTGTAAATGTCAAAGCAACCCCCTTATCCGCAGCTTGCAACCCCAAAATTGTATTGATTTCAGGAGCCTGCAAACGAATCATATCGGCTTCTTGAAGAATAAACGTCGTTAATTCAGAACCAGCAGCTGCATCTTTATAAGCATCAGCTGCACCTAACTTCTTCACTTGAATATTTGTTCCGTCAGCAACCAAACCGATTACAGAGTCAGCTTTAAAATAAGAATACAATGTCTTACCTGCTTGTTCTGCTGCCGGAATAGATGTATACTGGTTCAAGTATGCCCAACCAGAGATTTCACCACCGACACGAGTAGAATCATTTGCCGTTTCTACGTCCGTATAAGAAGGCGTTTTTTCAGCCAAACCTTCCAACAGAGTACCAGCATACTGGATATCCAGACGCTGACCGGTAGCTTTGTTTGTAAAATCAAAGATAGGAGCTTTACCGTAACCTTCTTCAGTTACTTCAACACACCACAATGTACTTGCTAAATTTGCAGATTCAGTAGTTGCTTCCAATTTCAAAGCACCTTCCGGAGTCATCGCTAACACTCCACCAGCAGCTTTCAATTGATACAAGCCATTACCCGTTTTCTGCAAAGATGTTACAGGATTCCCTGCATTAGCAGACATCGCACCTAACAATGCAACCCCTGCCAAAAGAGTAGAAAACTTTTTGTTCATAATCAAATAATTTAATATTAATACTAAAGTGTAAATAAATCAATCAAATAACACGTACGTCTTCTAAATCTTATAATCAAATACCATTGCGTACGATTTTCTCTTGGCAAAAATACGCATAACTTTTCAACCGACAATCCTTTTCCTTAATATTTTTTCCTTTTCTATATTCTTTCTTATCAACAAGATAAGCTATCCTGTACGAAAATGCTTATTTACGAGACAAACTCTGATATTTATAGAGAAACTACCCCAAAGCCCTACATATCTAAAATTAATGTACATGCGTACATTAAATATATAAACAAAATCGATCTCTACATAATATAACGGAAACAACTGTCATACCTATATATTATGTCACCAATCCTCACACAAGAAACATGATGCTATGACGGTCGTTTCTAATTTACCATCGAAGTTCACATATTGGCAGATATGAATCATTTCAGCTTCACCCACCCTGTACAACCCGC
>ERZ780139.920-NODE-920-length-28346-cov-159.194938_pt1 | contig 28346 bp, 15 predicted proteins | sample MGYA00511476_ERZ780139 | MGnify/ENA primary metagenome ERZ780139 (study PRJEB29588, sample SAMEA2158190) | human gut metagenome | biome: human gut; feature: human-associated habitat; material: faeces | place: Denmark | collected 2008/2010 ... | reverse complement strand
ATGCAGATGGAGACAGAATGGGTGAAGCGTCCTGTCATCCGACTGGATATGAGTCGTGCAGGAGCTGCACCGGAAAGTGTGCGGAGCTATCTTGACAATGCCTTCCATCAACTTGAGTCGGAGTATGATATTGCTGTACGACAGGACAGTTCTCTTGCCGACCGTTTTGATGCTATCATTCAGACTGCATACAATAAAACCGGGCTTCAGGTGGCGATTCTCATCGACGAATACGACTCGCCCTTGCAACATTCCTGGAAAACTCCGCAGCATGAAGCATGTACTGCTGTTTATCGTGAGGTGTTTGCCATCCTCAAGGCAGATGACAAATACGAGAAGTTTGTCTTCATCACAGGTATCACCAAGTTTACGCAAATCTCTCTCTTCTCTGTACTCAACAATCTGAGCAACATCAGTTTTGAGCCAAACTATGCCGCCATTTGCGGTATTACCAAGGAAGAAGTCTTACGTGATTTCAAGCCGGAAATCAATAAGCTGGCTGCAAAGAACGACTGGAACCTCGACGAGGCTGTGGCACAACTGGCAGCCTACTATGATGGTTATCATTTCTGTCATGAGAATATGGTGGATGTATTCAATCCCTTCAGTCTTATCAATGCTCTGGCAGATTCCAAACTGAAGAACTACTGGGCTTCATCAGGTGCAACCTCCATGTTGCCTAAGTTTGTGGATAATATGGAAATTCGTTTGAAGGATTTTGAAAATTGTCCGGTAGACTGCGATACATTGGAGACTTCCGACGTAACAGGTGGCGGCGCCGAGCTATTCCTCTATCAGTCGGGCTATCTTACGATAAAAGGGTATATGGATGATATCTATCTGCTTGGCATTCCAAACTATGAAGTCCGTAAGGCTCTCTATAGGATTGTTTTGCCAGCCTTGACGTTGAAAACGAATGCCCAAGTGATAACTACTCAGAATATGTTGTTGTACTCGCTGAAACTTGGCAATCTTCCCGAAGCCATGAAATGCCTGAAAGCCCTCATTGCGGATGTGCCCTACAGCAACAAGAAGCTCGCCAGTATGGACATGGAGGAGCGTTATCGCCTGATTATGAGCACCATATTCAATGCCATCGGTTGCAGGGTGGAAGTGGAAAAGATGATTGCTACGGGCAGGATAGACATGGTGGTGGAAACCACCCAATATATCTACGTTCTGGAGTTGAAGTTGAGCGACAATGGTGGTGTGGATGCTGCAGCAGAGCAAATCAGAGCCAAGCAGTACGCTGAGCCTTTCAAGGCCGATAAGCGCAAGGTCATCGCCCTTGCCATAGAGTTGGATGATAGGGGAAAGGGTTTGGTAGATTGGAAGGAAGTGTTTTAAGGTAACGGAATTAAAAGGAAGGGACAGATAAGCTCTCACGCAGATTCCTCAGATTTTTGAAGCAACTTTCTTAGATAAATCCTTGTTGGTTTCAAAATAAAAACGTAATTTTGCATAAGATATCCTGCATTGGGCAATCGAAAGATAGCTTTCATTGCGCTCGATAGTGTTATCTTTGCATAAGATTTTAAAAAACAAACGATAATGGAACAGGTAGAAGAAAGATATATTAGTTTGCTAACCGACTTTGGTTTCAAGCGAATTTTTGGATCGGCTCCCAATAAGGATTTGCTGATTTGTTTTCTCAACAGCTTGTTTAATGGTAAACAGGTTGTGAAGGATGTGTCGTATCTTAACCCGGAGCATGTGGGCGATGTCTACACCGACCGCAGAGCCATCTTTGATGTATATTGTGAGGGCGAAAACGGTGAGAAGTTCATCGTTGAGATGCAGAACGCTTATCAGACGTATTTCAAGGACCGCTCCCTGTTCTATTCCACATTTCCTATTCGAGAACAGGCACCCAAGGGGGATGACTGGGATTTCAAACTGAATCATGTCTATACCGTTGCGTTGCTTAATTTCAGCATGAACGACGATGCCTTCGACAAGGAAAAAATCCGCCATCATGTGCAGTTGTGCGACACAGCTACTCACAAGGTCTTTTATGACAAGCTTGAGTTCATTTATGTCGAGATTGCGAAGTTCGATAAGAAGCTGGATGAGTTGCAGACGCTTTACGAAAAGTGGCTCTATGCACTGAAGAACCTCTATAAACTTAGTCAACGACCTAAAGAACTGTGCGACAAGGTTTTCGACCGCCTCTTCGAGGAAGCAGAGATAGCCAAGTTTTCTCCGCTGGAAATGCGGGAGTATGAAGCCAGTAAAAAGGCTTATCGTGACATTAAGAATTCCGTGGATACAGCCAAGCGCGAAGGAATCGCTGAAGGCATGGAGAAGGGCATGAAGCAAGGCATGGAGCAGCGAAGCCTTGAGATTGCCAGAAAGATGCTGGCAAAGGGAATGGATGCAGCGTCGGTGATGGAAATTACTGGTCTGTCGGCGGAGCAGATGCAGCAGCTGAAAGCGGAATTTTAGATGATAAATATAGTCAATATAAACGGGCCTATATGCACACATTATAGTGGTATATAGGCCCGTTTAATGACTAACAGAGATTTCTCGGTAAGTCATTGAGACATCTCTGTGACTTGCCGAGATGTACTAACTTCCTTACATGCGAACCTTTTGACATGAATGCCAGTGTAATCGTTTGCGCAGATTTTTGCGCAAAAAATACCTTGTAATCGTACTTTGCTTTTTACATTTTTTATATATTTGCAGCGAAAAAGAAAAGTGAACAAAAAAAATCGCCTACGGGCGTTGCAGGAAAGGACTGCAATTCATTAAACGGAAATATTGAGCAAAGGAAAATTGTTGTTTCTAACTAACTTATTATTCTTTCAATTAAGAACAATGTAGTTATCCATTCCGATGGAATTCCTTGGTTTTGGAAAACAAGGAAAGTAAAACCTACAGGAAATGACGAGTTAACTAAAAGCTAAACATAAAGTTTAAAACTATAAAAATATGAAGAAAAGATTTACACTAATGATGATGGTGTTATGCTTCTTAATGAGCATACCACTGGAAATGATGGCAGGAATTGTCACCGTTCATTTCGTAGATAAAGAGTCGACGAAATGGGAGAGTTATGCTGCTTATGTATATGATAAAACAATTACAGGAAATGGTTCTCAGCCTTGGGTGACAGATGCATGGCCTGGTCAAAAGGTAACAAATAGTGCGGATATAGAGACTCTTTCCAATGGTTATAAAGTTGTAACATGGAAAATTGACTTGAAATCTTGTGCGCTTTCGAATGCTCTTGTCATATTTAATAATCAAGACAATAAAAAGCAGTGTCCTGCATCTGGTCAACCAGGTATGGAAGTTAAGAATGGTTATTATTATTATTCAGATGGTACTATGTCTGATACAGCTCCTTCTGGTACTGAAACAGGCAGTGGCACTGGTAGTGGCAGCGGCAGCACAACTGAAGAGTGGAATACTGTGACAACCAATCGTCTCACAGCAAAACCTCGTGTATATTCTCAGGGTTTCTATCTCGCTGGTAACTTCTTTACCTTTGATGAAAAAGATAAGATAAATTATGATGATGCTGTGTTCAAGTTCCAGCAGCAGACGGATCAGGATATTTCAACTGCTAAAGGTGCAAAAACTGTATATGAAGTATATAAGGTAGATATTCCTGCTTCTCTTAAAGCTCATGCACAGGTAATGTATGTCGATGAGTTCGGAAATATAAAAAATATCTTTGGCCCAGGAAAATGTTCTATCAGTAGAACATACCCAAATACGGATGAGTCTATCGGGTGGTTGGAAGCCAAGCCTGATGATTATCCTATTACTAATAAAGAGATTGACAATTGTTGGGATTTTGTGAGTCGTAATGTAACGAAAGGTGAATATTCTGATGGTATGTATTATCTGTATATTGCTGTCGAACCTACGACTCATACTGTTAAGAAGTGGATGATTACACATATAGCAGATAAACGTGTAGCTTACATCATCAGCGATGCTCCTGATGCAATTGCTATACCTCTTTATGATACTTACAAACCTGAAACTCGAGAAAAGGATCCCCAATTTTTCAATAACTTCTATGGTACAGTCAATTTTGCTGCAAATCGTTCGTACTATGTAATATCTAATTATATTTATAATAACACAAAGGTTGATGATGCGAAAGATTATGGAACTATTCATGATTTTTATCTGAATAGAATTCCGAGTCCAACGACAAACAAGTTGTTCTTGCAGGGTAATGGTGATCTTGATTATAAAGGTACTTATCCTGATAATTTGATTTTTCCAAATGGAGCTCCATTAAAGGTTGATAAAAATAATTGGGGTACACAAATCGTAGAATATAATCCTTCAAGGGGAAATTCAAATCAGAGTGTATTTGGTTTTTGTGGTGACCTTATGCTGAAAAATCAGCGTGTAGTGCTTAACTCTGTATCTTTGGTAGGTGATGCTATTCCTGGTACGACCAATGCGGATGGCTCATGGATTTACAAATCTAATATTGCAGATATGATTTATGATGAAACTGAGGATTGCTATAAGGCTACAGTCGTTACAACTGTAGCTGATAATGGAAAATCAAAGTTCAGATTTGTAGGTAACCGTGATCCCAAAATCACTTGGTATGAGAATACTAAGGATGATGAAAAGGAGATGGCTAAGCATCCTCATGATTCTCTTAATCCACAAGTACCTGGTCATACCGCAGATGCTAATGATCCTAATCAGGTTAATTATACACAGGATGGTGATAACCCAGGAGAAGATTGGAATATCATCTGGAACCGTCCTGCTGGTCGCTGGACAGTACGTCTTTACTTCTATACCTATAGTGATGGTGTGAAGCCAGTTACTAAGGATTATTACACCATTACTGAAAGCAAAGATATGGTATTGCATGATGTAACAGATATTGTTTATGATTCTGAAGACAACAAACAAAATATTTATAACAAGGGTGAGTATAAGTTCTTTAGAACATGGAGTGCTATGAAGACATGGAAGATTTCAAACAAAGTTGATGTTTTCGTAGTGACCGATGTGGCTGAAAATGCATCAGCTGTTACGTTGTCATTGAAGAAGATCAATAAACTCGATGACACAGGTAATTACATCGTTATTCCTGCTGAAACTGGTGTGATTCTTGCAACAAAGAGTGAAGCTTCTGAGATACCTGGAGCTCGTTTTGAAGCTCGTCAAAATTATGAATCATACAACGAATTGGTTATTCCAATGGAGGAAAATAGTACAGAATATGTATATACTGGAAACGATAACCTCTTATGGCCATTGTATGTTTCAAATGTTGTACCTGCTTCTGATGAAAAGAATTTTAACTATTTCTTTGCTTACTATAATGCCCTTATAGCGACAAAAGATGAGAAGAAATATGGTGCGTCAGATTACCTCCTTGGATTCTGGATTTCCAAAGGTAGCAAGCCATATCAAAGTAACAGTAGTTATTTGCCAATTCCTAAGGAAAAAGCAGCAACATTGAATCGTCTTGGTACAAGTTATGATAATTTTTTAAATGGTTGCAGTGCGAAGAAGGTTCCTGGAATCATATTTGACTTTGATAATGTTGGCGGTACAACTGGTATCAACGAGGTGGTAAATCAGAGCACTAAGTTGAACGACGGCAAATACTACACCCTGAGTGGTCAGCAGGTAGAGAAGCCTACAGCAGGTGGTATCTATATCCACAACGGCAGAAAGTTCGTGGTTAAGTAAATATAAAATTGTAGAACAAGTAAGCAAAGAGTAAAATGAAAAAGAAATATATACAACCGAATGTTTCAGTAAGTTTTGTTGTTGTGGAGTCACAACTGTTGGGACAATCGCAAGGAGGAGTTGAATTTGGACCAGGTGGAGTGGGTGGAGGTTTCTCTAAACCGCACGAGTTCACCGACGACAGTTTTGACAACACAGCTTGGCCTAAGGATAAATCACCCTGGGACTGATGATTAGGCTTCATTACATTTTCAGTAAATAGTAAGAATAGGTTGAGAAAAGTGTAAAATTAATTAAAGGGTTAGTTTAATTAGTTTAATTAATCGCTATTATCATTAAAGAGGGCTGCAGAGATGCAGTCCTCTTTTGTTTTGAAAAGTGTAGAATGTTAAGATATTTGCGTAATCGATTGCACATTATTATTCGCAATTTTTAGCATTTATTTTACCACCTTATATATATAAAGAGTAATTTTGCAATAACAATCAAATAACTAACATAGATATTCATCACTAACTAAAAATTAATAACCAGTCTATCTTATGAGGAAATTTACATTTAGGCTATGGGCAGTCCTTATGCTCATGTTGGTCTCCATGCAGACGATGGCTACCGATGTATTTACAGCGAATCGTACTGACTTCCGAGACGAAAGTATTTATTTCATGATGACCACTCGTTTCTACGATGGTGATACAGGTAACAATGTGCTCTGCTGGGATAACCAGTCAGCGCAGATTGAAACAAAAGACCCTTGCTGGCGAGGCGACTTCCAGGGTGTCATCGACAAGCTCGACTACATCAAGGCATTGGGTTTCACTGCCATCTGGATTACACCAGTAGTGCAGAACGCATCCGGTTATGATTACCACGGTTATCATGCCATGGATTTCCAGCATGTTGACTGCCGTTATCAGAGCAGCGATGGCAGCAAGGACGGTGACGCCATGTTCCAGGAACTCATCGATAAGGCACATAAAAAGGGTATCAAGATTATCCTCGACATCGTGCTCAACCACACCGGTAACTTCGGTGAGCAGACACTCTGCAAGGAGTTTGACCGTAATACCGACTTGGAAACTCAGGCACTCATCAATGCTTGTATGATTCCTAACGAGGAGAAGTTGGGTTCCGACTACCTTACAAGTGTCCCTTATGAGCAGTATCAGCGTCGTCTTGGCTTGTTGAAGAATGTTCGTGGTAAGAACGAGGATGTTCACAACTACTGGCACCACTTTGGTGACTTCAACTGGGATTATCCTAACCGCTGGTGGGCTCAGATTGCAGGCGACTGCGTCGATCTGAACACCGAAAACGACTACGTAGCAGATTATCTCGTAAAGTGCTACGGCAGTTTCATCAAGATGGGTGTCGATGGATTCCGTATCGATACATCCGGTCACATCTCACGTTTGACATTCTGCAAGCAGTTTATTCCTCAGTTTACAGCCCTCGGTAAGCAGTATGAGGACAAGCGATTGAACAAGGCTCCATTCTTCATGTATGGTGAGGTTTGCGCCCGTTACAGTGATGTCACATACCGTGGTCAGGATAACCTCTCTTGCTATTATTACACATGGCAGGCTCCACAGGACTTGCTCGACAAATGGGTTGGCAGCCAGAAATACTGGGATACACAGGTACTCTTTGATAAAGCCAATGGTGGTACAGGTGTGGATGATCATCAGATGGCTCTCTGTGAGTCGGACAATGCCCCAACACCAACAAGCGACAATACCTTTATGGTGAATGGTAAGTGGCATGAGCCAGACTATTCTCAGGCAAGTGGTTTCCATGTGATCGACTTCCCATTGCACTACAACTTCGGTAATGCTGCCGCCGCATACGGTTTGGCAAAGTCAGGTGACAAGAGATATAATGATGCTACCTATAATGTGGTATATGTAGATAGCCACGACTACGGTCCTCAGCAAACCAACGACCAATTCCGTTTCTCTGGTGATGATGCTCAGTGGGCAGAGAATCTCTCTCTGATGTTTACCTTCCGTGGTATTCCATGTCTCTATTATGGTTCTGAGGTTGGTTTCCGTCGCGGTGCTCCGATTGACAGAGGTCCTCATGGTCCTCTTTCAGAAACTGGTCGTGCTTATTTCGGTGGTTACCTCACTGGTGATGTAGAAGCAACTGATTTCGGTGACTACACAGCTACAGGCAATGTGGCTGCTACATTGAATCATGATGTTGCTCAGCACCTCATCCGTCTGAACAAGATTCGTCAGGCTGTTCCTGCTTTGCGTAAGGGTCAGTGGACCGACGATGGTTGTACTCCTGCTGATGGCGGTATCGCCTTCAAGCGTGCTTATAAGAATGACAGCTATGCACTCGTAGCCATCAATGGTGGTGCAACATTCACAGATTGCCCTGATGGTACTTATACCGACGTGGTAACAGGCAAGACTTACACTGGTACTACTATCACCGTTGATGCTCCTGCTACTCAGGGTCAGCTCCGTGTTCTCGTGAAGGACTGGAAGGGCGGTCAGATAGGTGAGGATGGTCCTTTCATCTATAATGAGACTCCTAAGTCTAAGTCAGAGGCTGATCAGGCTTACGATGGTCATGAGGAAGATGGTACAACATGGGTTGAGCCACAGACTAATGAGTTTGGTTTGAAGTTCTCTCAGGCTGGTGGTACTTTCCGCACCAATACTGTTACTGTAGAGGTAAGTCTTAGCGGTAAGGCAACTTCTGGTTGGTTCCAGGTAGAAGGTAAGGACAAGGTTGAGTTGGTTCCAGGTGAGACCAAGACATTCACTATCGGTGAAGACATGAACTTCAAGCAGACCAAGACTGTAACATGGTATGCTAAGAATGACAAGAGTGAGAAGAATGGTTCTGTATCCTTCACCAAGGTGGATCCTAACGCATCTATCACCGTATATGTAAAGGCAGACAAGGCTCCAACTATCTATGCTTGGGTTCCTGGTACTCCAGCTAAGGAGTTGACAGGTGCATGGAACGGTATGACTATGGATGGTCCTGAAGAGATTGGTGGTGTCAACTACTGGTACAAGACTTTCGATGGAGTAGAGAGCTTCAATGTGATTCTGAATAATGGTAATGACAAGCAGTCAAGTGACATCACTGGTATCACAGGCGATATCTACTTGGAGTATGACGGTGGTTCAAATGTCAAGACGCTCGATGCTCCTGTCAACACTACAGCCAAGGTTACTTTGAGTCCTAACGGTGGTGACTTCGAGAAGACTATTACTGTAACAGCTACCCTCAGCGACAATGCCAAGAGCGGTTGGTATAAGATTGGCAACGGCCAGCAGGTTAATCTGACTCCTGGCAAGCCAGTTACCTTCACTCTCGGTGCTGACATGATGGAAGGCGAGAGCAAGACTGTAACTTGGAGCGCAACTAATGCAGAGGATAAGGCTAAGACTGGTACTGCTACCTTCAACAAGATTAAAGAGGTGGTTATTCCTACTCCAACAGGTATCTTCGCTTACTTCCTCGCTCCTGCAGACTGGAGTCAGGTTGACTGCTGGGCTTGGAATGATTCAGAAAACTTTACCGGTGGTAACTGGCCAGGTGTAGCATGTACCAAGATCGGTGTGAAGAAGAATGGTTTGGATGTCTGGATGTGGAAGTATGATGGCGATTTGACAACTGCTCCTACTATGATCATCTTCAGCAATGGCAGTGGTACGCAGACAAAGGATTTGGAATTCGAAAACGGTGCAGTTTATAACCTTGCCGGTAAGACCAATGAGTCTGTCTCAACAGGCATCAACCAGACTGTAGCAGCTCAGAAGGCTGGCGCAGTGAAGATTTACACCCTCTCAGGTGTGAAGGTTGCCGAGGTAAGCAACGCTCAGGATGCTGAGTACATCTTGGCTCCAGGTGCTTATATCTGCAACGGTAAGAAGTTTGTGATTAAGTAACTTTTGATGATTGCAAATTGTCAATATAAATGAAAGTTTAGTTAATTAGGTTTTATTAAGTGCTATTATAAAAGGGGATTGCAGTGATGCAGTCCTCTTTTTTTGTTTTTCTGTCTCCTGTTTGTCAAGATTTGTGTGTAATCGTTTGCACATAATTATTCGTTCTTTTTTGCATCATTTTTCCCATCATATATATATAATGTGTAAATTTGCATTAGTAAGCTAACAAAACTTAGATAATGACATTTTCATCACTAACTAAAAATTAATAACCAATCAATTTATGAAGAGATTTACAACAAGGCTATGGGCAGTCCTAATGCTCATGTTGGTCTCCTTGCAGACGATGGCTACCGATGTGTTTACATCGAATCGTACTGACTTCCGAGACGAAAGTATCTATTTCATGATGACCACTCGTTTCTACGATGGTGATCCAAGTAACAATGTGCTCTGTTGGGACAACCAGGAAGCACAGAAGAGTACCAAGGACCCTTGTTGGCGAGGTGACTTCCAGGGTGTTATCGACAAGCTCGACTATATCAAGGCGTTAGGTTTCACTGCCATCTGGATTACTCCTGTCGTACAGAATGCATCCGGTTATGACTACCACGGCTATCATGCTTCGGATTTCTCCAAGGTAGATTGCCGTTATCAGAGCGGTGACGGCAAAAAGAGCGGTGACGTGATGTTCCAGGAACTCATCGACAAGGCTCACAAAAAGGGTATCAAGATTATCCTCGATATCGTGCTCAACCACACTGGTAACTTCGGTGAGGAGCATTTTTGCAAGGAGTTCGACCGTGATACTCGTCTTCGTAACCAGGCAGACATCAATGCTTGTATGATTCCTAATTTCGAAACTTTGGGTAGTGACTATCCGACTCTTCAGCCAGGCTTTCAGTATCAGCGTCGTCTTGCCATGATGAAGAATACCGATGGTCAGAATCATGATCCTCACAACTACTGGCACCATTTCGGTAACTTCAACTGGGACTTACCTAATCGTTGGTGGGCTCAGATTGCAGGTGACTGTGTGGACCTCAATACTGAGAATAATACAGTGGCTGAATATCTTGTCAAATGCTATGGCAATTTTATCAAGATGGGTGTCGATGGTTTCCGTATTGATACATCCGGTCACATCTCACGTCTTACCTTCTGCAAGCAGTTCATTCCTCAGTTTGCTGCCCTCGGTAAGAAGTACGAGGACAAGCGATTGAACAAGGCTCCTTTCTTCATGTATGGTGAGGTTTGTGCCCGTTTCGGTAGTGTGCAGTACCGTGGTCAGGACAACCTTTCACCTTATTATTATACATGGAAGGCTCCACAGAACTTGATGGATAGCTTTGATGGCAGCCAGTCATACTGGGACACTCAGGAAATCTATGACAGTGGTACAGGTTATGATGCTAAGCTGATGCCTCTCTGCGAGAAAGATAATGCTGATTCTCCAGAAAGCAACAATACCTTTATGCTGAATGGCGCATGGCATGAGCCAGACTATTCTCAGTCAAGCGGTTTTAATGTAATCGACTTCCCATTGCACTACAACTTCTCTAATGCAGGAAGTGCATACGGCTTGGCTAAGTCTGGTGATATGAAATACAATGATGCTACTTTCAATGTGGTATATGTAGACAGTCATGACTACGGTCCTCAGCCAAGTGATGGTATCCGTTTCTCTGGTAGTGATGCTCAGTGGGCAGAGAATCTCTCTCTGATGTTTACCTTCCGTGGAATACCATGTCTCTATTATGGTTCTGAGGTAGGTTTCCGTCGTGGTTCTGTGATTGACAAAGGTCCTAATGGTCCTCTTTCTAACACTGGTCGTGCTTACTTCGGTGGTTATATCACAGGTGATGTAGAAGCATCAGACTTCGGTGTATACACGGCTTCTGGTAATGCGGCTGCCTCATTGAATCATGATTTGGCTCAGCACCTCATCCGTCTGAACAAGATTCGTCAGGCTGTTCCTGCTCTCCGTAAGGGTCAGTGGACAGACGAGGGTTGTACTCCTGCCAAGGGTGGTATCGCCTTCAAGCGTGCTTATAAGGACAGTTATGCACTCGTAGCCCTCAATGGTGGTGCTACTTTCACAGATTGCCCAGCTGGTACTTATACAGACTTGGTAACAGGTAAGACTTACACAGGTTCTACTATCACCGTTGATGCTCCTAATAATAAGGGTCAGGTTCGCGTTCTCGTGAAAGACTGGACTGGTGGCAAGCTCATTGATGATGGTGCTTTCATCTACGAAACTGCTGCTCAGCATAAGGGTGGCCAGACTTATGATGGTAATGAAGAGGCTGGTACAACTTGGGTTGACGAGGCTCCTCTTCCGCCAGTAAGCGTTTCTCTTTCTCCAGCTGGTGGAAGTTTCCGCACCAATACGGTAACTGTTACCGCAACACTCTCTGAAGACGCTAAGTCTGGTTGGTACCAGATAGAGGGTCAGGACAAGGTAGATTTGACTCCTGGTGAGGCTACCACCTTCACTATCGGCGAAGGCATGAACTTCAAGGACACCAAGACAGTGACTTGGAGTGCAACAAGCTCTGAGGGCAAGGAGAAGACAGGTAAGGTTACTTATACCAAGGTAGATCCTAATGCTTCTATTACGGTAACAGTAAAGGCAGAAAAAGCTCCTTATATCCACGCTTGGACAACAGGTACTGACGGCAAGGATTTGACAGGTGCATGGCCTGGTAAGGTAATGAACGGCCCAGAGGAAATCGATGGTGCTAAATACTGGACTTACCCTTTCTATGACGTTGAGAGTTTCAATGTCATATTGAATAATGGTAACGGTGCTCAGTCGGGTAAGTTTGAAGGTATCACAGGTGATATCTACTTGGAGTATGATGGTGGTAAAAGTGCCAAGAAGATTGACGCTCCTGTCAATACTGCTGCCAAGGTTACTTTGAGTCCTAATGGTGGTGACTTCCAGAAGACTATCTCCGTAACAGCCACATTGAGCAACAATGCCAAGAGCGGTTGGTATAAGATTGGTGATGGCGAGCAGGTGGCTCTTACCCCTGGTAAGGCTGCTACCTTCACACTCGGTGATGGCATGATGGAAGGCGAGAGCAAGACTGTAACTTGGAGTGCAACCAGTGCAGATAACGAAACCAAGACAGGTTCTGCAACCTTCAACAAGATGAAAGAGGTAGTTATTCCTACTCCAACAGGTATCTTCGCTTACTTCCTCGCTCCTGCAGACTGGAGTCAGGTTGACTGCTGGGCTTGGAATGATTCAGAAAACTTTACCGGTGGTAACTGGCCAGGTGTAGCATGTACCAAGATCGGTGTGAAGAAGAATGGTTTGGATGTCTGGATGTGGAAGTATGATGGCGATTTGACAACTGCTCCTACTATGATCATCTTCAGCAACGGCAGTGGTCAGCAGACAAACGATTTGGTTTTCGAAAACGGTGCAGTTTATAACCGTGATGGTAAGACCAATGAGTCTATCTCAACAGGCATCAACCAGACTGTAGCAGCTCAGAAGGCAGGCGCAGTGAAGATTTACACCCTCTCAGGTGTGAAGGTTGCCGAGGTAAGCAACGCTCAGGATGCTGAGTACATCTTGGCTCCAGGTGCATATATATGCAACGGCAAGAAGTTTGTGATTAAGTAATGTTAGAATTGTAAATATATTTAAGGGTTAGTAAATTTGGTTTTATTAAGTGCTATTGTTATTAAGGAGGGTGTGTCAAAACTAAAATGACTACTCTTCAAAGTTACAGATTATAACTATAATATTTAAAAGGGTCGTATCAAACTCTGTATTGAGTAATGATACGGCCCTTTCTTTAGTCTTTTAGGATGCTCAAATTTCAAATTATAAGTTCATATTTTCAAAAAATGAGTTTTGACACACCCTCTTTTTTGTTTTACAACCCTTCACTTTGTCAATATTTTGTGTAATCGTTTGCACACGTTTATTCGTTTTTTTCTGCATGTTTTTTTCCCTCATATATAAATAATGTGTAAATTTGCATTAGTAAGCTAACAGAAGAATATTGCCAGTAGTTTTAAAGTGAGAAATTAACAATCAAAACTTAGATAATGACATTTTCATCACTAACTAAAAATTAATAACCAGTCAATCTTATGAAGAGATTTACAACAAGGCTATGGGCAGTCCTTATGCTCATTTTGGTCTCCTTGCAGACGATGGCTACGGAAACGTTTAACAACGATCGTACTGACTTCCGAGACGAAAGTATCTATTTCATGATTACCACTCGTTTCTACGATGGTGATCCTAAAAACAATGTGCTCTGCTGGGACAACCAGGCAGCGCAGATTGAAACAAAAGACCCTTGCTGGCGAGGCGACTTCCAGGGTGTCATCGACAAGCTCGACTACATCAAGGCGCTTGGTTTCACAGCCATCTGGATCACTCCTGTCGTACAGAACGCATCCGGTTACGACTACCACGGCTATCATGCCATGGATTTCCAGCATGTAGACTGCCGCTATCAGAGCAGTGATGGTAAGAGCGGTGACGTGATGTTCCAGGAACTCATCGACAAGGCTCACGCCAAGGGTATCAAGATCATTCTTGACATCGTGCTCAACCATACCGGTAACTTCGGTGAGGAGAAGCTCTGCAAGCTGTTCGATCGTGACACACAACTTCGCAACCAAGCTTACATCGATGCTTGTATGACCCCTACAGAAACTTTGGGTAGTGACTACCTGACCATCCTTCCAAAAGATCAATACCAGCGTCGTCTTACCATGATGAAGAATATGAATGGTCAGAATCAGGATATTCACAACTACTGGCATCATTACGGTATGTTCGGTTGGGATGATCCATCCCGTTGGTGGGGTCAGATTGCTGGTGACTGTGTAGACCTGAATACAGAGAACGACGAGGTAGCTAAGTATCTCGTAGATTGCTATGGTCAGTTCATCAAGATGGGTGTGGATGGTTTCCGTATCGATACCTCCGGTCATATCTCACGACTCACTTTCAACCATCAGTTCATTCCTCAGTTTACTGCCCTCGGTAAGCAGTACGAGAATAAGCGATTGAACAAGGCTCCTTTCTTTATGTATGGTGAGGTTTGTACCCGTGGTCACGAAGCAACCTATAGAGGTCAGGCTAATCTTTCTTGCTACTTCTATACATGGAAGTCTGATGAGTCTTTGATGAACCAGTGGGATGGAAGCCAAAGCTTCTGGGACAGTCAGGTATTGCCAGAGGGTTCTGGTCCTGTCGGTCCTCAGGAACTCTGCGGTAAGGAAACATTTGGTGACAAGAAGAGTGAAAATGCCAAGATGATCAATGGTGCATGGCATGAGCCAGACTATTCTGAGGCAAGTGGTTTTAATGTCATCGACTTCCCAATGCACTATAGCTACAATACAGCTAAAGATGCATTCCGTCTCGGTCAAGAAGATGAACTCTATAATGACGCTACATACAATGTAGTATATATTGACAGCCATGACTACAGTCCAGGTCCTAACGATCTCAACCGTTTCGGTGGTACAGATGCTCAGTGGGCTGAGAACCTCTCTCTCTTGTTTACCTTCCGTGGTATTCCATGTATCTACTATGGTTCTGAGGTTGGTTTCCGTCGTGGTGTAAGAATCGACCCAGGTCCTAACGGTCCTCTTTCTGAAACTGGTCGTGCTTACTTCGGTGGTTATATCACAGGTGATGTAACAGCAACAGACTTCGGTGAGTATAAGGCTACAGGTAACGTAGCTGCTTCTTTGAATCACGATGTAGCTCAGCACCTCATCCGTCTGAACAAGATCCGTCAGGCTGTTCCTGCTCTCCGTAAGGGTCAGTGGACAACAGATGGTTGTAAGGCAACAGGTAAGAATGGTATCGCTTTCAAGCGTGCTACTAAGGATTGCTATGCGCTCGTAGCCCTCAATGGTGGTGCTACCTTCACAGATTGCCCTGATGGTACATATACCGACGTGGTAACTGGTAAGACATATACAGGTTCTACTATTGAAGTAGAAGCTCCTTCTACTCAGGGTCAGCTCCGTGTCCTCGTAAAGGACTGGAAGGATGGTAAGATCGGTGAGGATGGTGCTTTCATCTACGATACTACAGCTAAGTCTCTGGACGGTCAGGCTTATGATGGTAATGAAGAGGCTGGTACAATTTGGAACGAGCAGGGCCCTATTCAGCCAGCAAGCGTTTCATTCTCACAGGCAGGTGGATCATTCCGTACTGAGACTATTAACCTGACAGTTACTCTCTCTGAAGACGCTAAGTCTGGTTGGTATCAGATACAAGGTCAGGATAAGGTGAACTTGACTCCTGGTGTGAGCGAGAACCTTACCATTGGCGAAGGTATGAACTATGGCGACACCAAGACTATTGAGTGGAGCGCAGAGGCCCAGGACGGTAAAGTAAAGAGCGGTAGCTTGACCTTCAAGAAGGTGGACCCTAATGCTACTATCATGGTTTACGTACAGGCAGAAAATGCTCCTTTTATCTATGCTTGGTCAAAAGGTTCTTCTGTTAAGAAATTGACAGGCGATTGGCCTGGTACAAAGATGACAGAGTCTGAAGAAATCAATGGCGAAAAGTACTGGACTTACCCTTTTGATGGCGTAGATAACTTCAATGTCATCTTGAATAATAATAGCGGTGCACAGTCTGGTGAAATCTCTGGTATCACAGGTGATATCTACCTGAAGTATGACGGCGGTGCAAATGCTCAGAAGATTGACGCTCCTGTCAACACAGCAGCCAAGGTTACTCTGAGTCCTAATGGTGGTGACTTCGAGAAGACTGTTACCGTGACAGCCACATTGAACAACAATGCCAAGAGCGGTTGGTACAAGATCGGTAATGGTGAGCAGGTAAATCTTACCCCTGGTAAGGCTGCTACATTCACACTCGGTGCTGATATGATGGAAGGCGAGAGCAAGACTGTAACTTGGAGTGCAACTAATGCTGAAAATGTAACCAAGACAGGTTCTGCTACCTTCAACAAGAAGAAGGAAGTAGTTATTCCTACACCAACAGGTATCTTCGCTTACTTCCTCGCTCCTGCAGACTGGAGTCAGGTTGACTGCTGGGCTTGGAATGATTCAGAAAACTTTACCGGTGGTAACTGGCCAGGTGTAGCATGTACCAAGATCGGTGTGAAGAAGAATGGTTTGGATGTCTGGATGTGGAAGTATGATGGCGATTTGACAACTGCTCCTACCATGATCATCTTCAGCAACGGCAGTGGTCAGCAGACCAAGGATTTGGTTTTCGAAAACGGTGCAGTTTATAACCGTGACGGTAAGACCAACGAGTCTATCTCAACAGGCATCAACCAGACTGTAGCAGCCCAGAAGGCAGGCGCAGTGAAGATCTACACCCTCACAGGTGTGAAGGTTGCCGAGGTAAGAAACGTTCAGGATGCTGAATACCTCTTGGCTCCAGGTGCCTACATCTGCAATGGCAAGAAGTTTGTTATCAAGTAATATTGAAATTTTAGTAACTCATCAATAGTAATAAGTTTTTTTAGCCCGATTCTGCTTCGTGAGAAGCGGTATCGGGCCTTTTTTATGTCCAAAAGGATAAATATTTATGTTCAAAAGGATAAATAAAGTAAATAATTTCTCATATTGCGATAACTTTGTGTAACTTTGTAGCGAAAATAAAAAACTGAAACGCAATGAAAATAGGAGATAAAGTAAGATTCCTGAGTGAGGTGGGAGGCGGCAGAGTCTCTGGCTTCCAGGGTAAGGACATCGTATTGGTGGAGGATGAGGACGGATTTGAGATTCCTACCTCAGTGCACGATGTGGTAGTGGTAGAGCAGGACGACTATGCCATGGGCAAGATGATATCTGCCAAGATGGAAGCCCAGCAGAAAGCCGAGGAGCATGCTGCCACCGAACTGCATCAGGACAGCAGAAGTATCAAGTCGATTCTCAACGACCATGATGAGCAGACCGATATGCATGTCGACGAGTATGACGCTGCAGACAGAGAGATTACCTTCCGTGCTCCTGTGCAGGAACGTGAGGGAGGAAACAAGCTGAGTGCATACCTCGCCTTTGTGCCTGTGGACATCAAGGAGATAACCCATACCCGCTTCGAGACCTATATTGTCAACGACAGCAACTACTATATACATTATTCATATCTCGTGGCTGAGGGCAATGCCTGGACACTGAAGTCGGTAGGAGAGGTGGAACCCAACACCAAGCTCTTCATTGAGGAGTTCGGCCGTGAGGTGCTCAATGACATGGGTCGCATCGGTGTTCAGCTGACCGCCTACAAGAAGGACAAGCCTTTCCTGCTGAAGCCAGCTATCGACGTGCAGTTCCGCATCGACCCCGTGAAGTTCTACAAACTGCATGTCTTCGTGGAGAACGAATTCTTCGAGCAGCCTTCTCTGCTCTTCACCATTGTCGACAATGACGAGGTGGCACGCCCCTTGGTGGTAGACTCCAAGCGACTGAAGGAACAGATGTACAAGGACGAGAAGATCATTGCCCACGAGGGCAAGAAGAAACGTCAGAAGGATGACGGCACCCTCGTGATAGATCTGCATGCCGATGAGTTGTTGGAAACGACAGCGGGTATGAATGCTGCCGACATCCTGCATTATCAGCTCGATGTGTTCAAGAAGACCATGGACGAGAACAAGAAGAAAAAAGGTCAGAAGATAGTCTTCATCCATGGCAAGGGAGAGGGTGTGCTGCGCCATGCCCTCGTTCATGAACTCAACTATCGCTATAAGTCGTGCACCTATCAGGATGCTTCCTTCCAGGAGTATGGATACGGTGCTACGCAGGTCACGATTAAGTAATATAATACGAATGATGAAATACGGATTTATCAAGGTTGCCAGTGCCGTTCCGATGGTGAAGGTGGGCGACGTAAAATATAATGTAGAGCAGATAGAAAACCTCACCGTACAGGCAGAGGGCAAGGGCGTGGAAGTCATCGTCTTCCCAGAGCTCTCGGTCACAGGTTACAGTTGTCAGGACCTCTTCAGCCAGAACCTCCTCTTGGAGGTGGCAGAGCAGGGCGTGATGATGCTGCTCGACTTTACACGCAAGCTCGACATCATCACCATTGTAGGAGCACCCGTAGTGGCAGGCGACCTGTTGCTCAACTGCGCTGTAGTGATACAGCAGGGACAGATATTGGGCATTGTACCCAAGACCTATCTGCCCAACTACAGTGAGTTTTATGAGAAACGATGGTTTGCCTCAGCGCAAGACCTCTTGGAGACAGAGATTCGGTTTGCCGGACACACGGTGAAGGTGACTCCCGACCTGCAGTTGTTCCGTACTTTCGACGGTGTGCGCTTCGGTGTGGAGATATGCGAGGACGTATGGGCGCCAGCACCTCCCAGCAACAAGTTGGCGCTGGCAGGTGCCGACCTGATATTCAACCTCTCAGCCTCGGACGAGCTGATAGGCAAGCACAACTATCTGAAGAGTCTGCTGTCGCAGCAGAGTGCCCGCACCATGACAGGTTATGTATACAGTTCGTGCGGCTTCGGCGAGAGTACACAGGATGTGGTGTATGGCGGTAATGCCCTTATCTACGAGAATGGACAAATGCTTGAAGAAGGCGAGCGTTTTGCCACTGTTTCACAGATGGTTACAGCACAGATAGACGTGGAGCGACTCCGCTCTGAGCGCCGCACCAATTCTACCTATGTCAATGCACAGCGCAATATTAAGTATTCGATACTCGACCATCAGTTTGGTATTCGCAACATCGAGGCATCTCCAGCCGAGAACGACCGTGAGTTTGTGTTGGAGCGCCCTGTCAACCCTCATCCCTTCATTCCTACCTCTGCCGACATGAAGGCATCGTGCGAGGAGATATTCAATATCCAGGTGATGGGACTTGCCAAGCGCATCGTGCATACTGGCGCCAAGACAGTGGTAGTGGGTATCAGCGGAGGTCTTGACTCGACTTTGGCCCTCTTGGTTTGCGTGAAGACTTTCGACAAGTTGGGTATGAACCGCAAGGGAATCGTAGGAGTCACCATGCCTGGTTTCGGAACTACCGACCGCACCTACAACAATGCCATCACGCTGATGAAGAGCTTAGGAATCACCATTCGCGAGATCAGTATCGCCAAGGCAGTGACCCAGCATTTTGAGGACATAGGTCATGACGCCTCCGTGCACGATGTGACCTACGAGAACTCACAGGCACGCGAGCGTACACAGATACTGATGGACCTTGCCAACCAGTTGGGAGGAATGGTGATAGGTACAGGCGACCTGTCGGAACTCGCCTTGGGATGGGCCACCTACAATGGCGACCACATGAGCATGTACGGTGTGAATGCCAGCATACCCAAGACCTTGATTCGCCACTTGGTGAACTATGTGGCAGAGAGTGGGGTAGACGAGCAGAGCTGCAACACCCTGCTCGATATCATCGACACACCTATCAGTCCGGAGCTGATACCTGCCGACGAGAATGGCAACATCAAGCAGAAGACCGAGGATCTTGTGGGACCATACGAGTTGCACGACTTCTTCCTGTATTACTTCCTGCGTTTCGGCTATCGCCCTGCCAAGATCTATCTCTTGGCAAAGAAGGCATTCATAGATACAGATGTACAGCGTGTGAAAATCAGCGACAACGATCCTGACAGCTATGATGAGGAAACCATCAAGAAATGGCTGAAGACCTTTGTGCGCCGCTTCTTCAACCAGCAGTTCAAGCGCAGCTGTCTGCCCGATGGTCCAAAGGTGGGAAGTGTGAGTCTGAGTCCCCGTGGCGACTGGCGTATGCCTTCGGATGCCAACTCCACTATCTGGTTGCAGGATGCCGAGAATCTATAGACAGTATAAACTCAGACAACTTTCATGGTTATCATCCTGACAATATTGGCTTACTTCGCTGTGTTGCTGCTCTTCAGCCGCCTCACATCGAGGCAAGCCAACAACAATACGTTCTATCGTGGCGATCGACGTTCGCCCTGGTACATGGTGGCTTTCGGAATGGTGGGAGCTTCCATCTCGGGTATCACCTTCGTCAGTGTGCCTGGCATGGCGATGCTGAGTGGCATGACTTACCTGCAGATGTGCTTAGGCTTCATCGTGGGTTACTTCCTGGTGGCTTTCGTCTTGTTGCCGGTATATTACCGGTACAACCTCACCACCATCTATACCTATCTGCTCCACAGGTTGGGCAACCGTTCCTACAAGACGGGAGCTTCCTTCTTCCTGTTGTCGAAGATGACAGGAGCAGCCGTGCGCTTCTTCGTGGTGTGCTTCATCCTGCAGCACTTCGTGCTCGACAACATCGGTGTTCCCTTCTGGCTCACCGTGCCATCGATGGTGGTGCTCATCTGGCTCTATACACGCAAGGGAGGCATCAAGACATTGGTATGGACCGACACCTTTCAGACACTCTGCATGTTTGCCGCGCTTCTCCTTATTATATATAAGGTGACAGGACAACTCGGAATGACACCCACGGAGGCCATCGCAGCTATCAGCCAGGATGAACACTCGCGCATCTTTGTCTTCGACGACTGGGTGTCGCGACAGAACTTCTGGAAACAGTTTCTCAGCGGTATCTTCGTGGTCATCGTGATGACTGGTCTCGACCAGGACATGATGCAGAAGAACCTGACCTGCAAGACACTGCGTGAAGCCCAGAAAGACATGTGCAGCTATGGTTTCGCCTTCGTGCCAGCCAATCTGCTCTTCCTCTCCCTCGGTGTGCTGCTGATGATGCTGGCCAAGTCGCAGGGCATGGCCCTTCCCGAAAAGCCCGACGACCTGTTGCCTATGTTTGCTGCCTCGGGAGCCTTGGGATCTATGGTGACCGTGTTCTTCACGATAGGAGTGGTGGCAGCCAGTTTCTCGAGTGCCGACTCTGCTCTTACCGCCCTTACCACCAGTGTATGCGTGGATATCTTCGGGCGCGATGAGGATGAAGATCTCCGCAAAAAGGTGCATCTTGCCGTGGCATTGGTCTTCATGCTCTTCATCATAGGCTTCGGAGCCCTCAACTCGACGAGTGTCATCGATGCCATCTATATCCTGTGCTCCTATACCTACGGTCCGCTGTTGGGACTCTTTGCCTTCGGACTGATGACCCACAGAAAGGTGAACGACAGGTGGGTGCCCTGGATATGTATCGCCAGTCCGCTGATATGCTTTGCCATCGATACCCTGACTATGCAGCTTACGGGCTATAAGTTCGGCTATGAGCTACTGATGCTGAATGGCGCCCTGACCTTTGCCGGATTGGCACTGAGTGGTATCGGGCAAGAAGTTAAGGAGTTAAGGAGTTAAGGAGTTAAGACAAATGCTTTATGGCTCAGTATACAACCCAAAAGGCTTTTGGCTATAACTTCTAACGACCGAAGGGAGTGATAACTTCTTTAACTTCTGAACTTGCAAAACTTGAGTTAAACATTAATTATTATATAGATGAAAACAAAAATGGTATTAGCAGCTTTGTTGTTAGGAACTACAGCTGCTTTCGCCCAGCAAGACAAGTTGGGCTCTGGCATTGACAAGGCCAACATGGACCTGAGTATCAAGCCAGGAACAGACTTCTATCGTTATGCCGCCGGCAACTGGATGAAGAATCATCCACTCGACGGAGAGCACCCTGACAATGGTGCCTTTACAGATCTCTTCGAACAGAACCAGAAGCGCATTCAGGACATCATCCTCGAATATGCTTCCAAGCCACAGCAGAAGGGTTCGCTCGGACAAAAGATAGGTTCACTCTACAACCTCCGCATGGACAGCGTTCGACTGAACAAGGAGGGATGGGCACCTATCAAGCCAACTCTCGACCGCATCGCTGCCATTAAGGACCGCAGAGAGTATCAGTTGGTTACTGCTCAGCTTGACTTCCGTGGCGAGGGTACCATGATGTATGGCATCGGTGTGGGTGCCGACCTTCGTGATGCTGCCAACAATCTGGTAGAAGTGGGACAGGGGGGTCTTGGACTGGGTGTGCGCGACTATTATCTCAATGACGACGACCAGACCAAGAAGATCCGTGAGGCTTACAAGACATACATAAAGAAGCTCTTCCAGATGGTAGGCAACGACGAGGCTACTGCCGAGAAGAAGATGGAGGCTGTGATGGCCATTGAGACTCGTATTGCCAAGGCAAGCTACAGCCAGGTGCAGCTTCGTGACATCGACAAGAATTATCACAAGATGAGCTACAACCAGTTGGTTATCGACTATCCTGGTATCGACTGGGGCAATGTGTTCCTGGCATCAGGCTTCCCAGCCTTCAAGGACATCTGCGTGGCTCAGCCAGAGCCTATCCACGAGGTGGAGAAGATTCTTGCCGAGACCTCTCTCGACGACCTGAAGACCTATGCTGAGCTCAAGGTCATCTCAGGAGCCACCAGTGTGCTGAGTGATGACTTCCGTGCCGTATCCTTCGAACTGAGCAAGGTGATGAGTGGTGTGCAGCAGGACCGTCCTCGCTGGAAGCGTGCTGTGAGCAGCGTGAGCGGTGTCTTGGGCGAGGCCATCGGTAAGCTCTATGTAGAGAAGTATTTCCCTGAGAGCAGCAAGAACCGTATGCTCCAGCTGGTTCACAACCTGCAGACAGCCCTTGCGCAGCGCATCGACGAGGCTACATGGATGAGCGCCGCCACCAAGGCACAGGCAAAGGATAAGTTGGAGAACTTTATCATCAAGATAGGTTATCCAGACAAGTGGAAGGACTACAGCGGACTGCAGGTGGACGACAGTCTGTCACTCTATGAGAATATGGCAAACATCTCTGAGTTCTTCACCAAGGATGAAATCGCCCGTAAGGTGAACAAGCCAGTAGACAAGATGGAGTGGGGAATGACACCTCAGACCATCAATGCCTATTACAACCCTACCACCAACGAGATCTGCTTCCCTGCAGCTATTCTGCAGCCTCCTTTCTTCGACCCATCAGCTGACGATGCCATGAACTATGGTGCTATCGGTGGTGTGATAGGACATGAGATGAGTCATGGTTTCGACGATCAGGGCAGTCAGTTTGACAAGACTGGCAACCAGCACGACTGGTGGACGGCTGCTGATAAGAAGAACTTCGAGGCTCGTACCAAGGTGCTCGTCAACCATTTCAACACGATAGAGTTGGCAGGCAAGAAGGTAAACGGTCAGCTGACATTGGGTGAGAACATCGGTGACAATGGTGGACTGAATATCGCCTTCCGTGCTCTGCAGAACGTGATGAAGACAGAAAAGCTTGGCGTGAAGGACGGTTTCACTCCTGAGCAGCGCTTCTTCCTGTCATGGGCTCGTGTATGGGCAGGCAATGCCCGTCCTGAGTATCTGCAGTATCTCATGACAGTGGATGTTCACTCTCCTAATGAGGCTCGTGTGAATGGTGCACTCCCAATGGTTGACGCATGGTACAAGGCTTTCGGTATCAAGAAGGGTGAAAAGCTCTTTGTTCCAAAGAACAAGCGTGCCCATATCTGGTAAGAAGGAGTTGACTCCTGATATAAAAAATATCCTAAGTTACATTGACAAGTAACTTAGGATATTTTTTTTATGTCTTTAAAGTGACACTCCCCCATTTGCTTGTACTGAATTTTACAAAAATATGGGCTTGTATCGTTTTTTCCAAAAAAATGAGTGTTTTTTTAAAATAGCTTTCTACAAAAATAAACTAAATTTGCAGCGTTCGAATCACTAAACAACTAATAACTTTTAAAACTAACTGAATTTAGAACTATGGCTACAGCTATTATACTCATCCAATTGGCCCTTGTACTGGCCCTGATCTTCATTGGCGCCCGTGTTGGTGGCATAGGTCTGGGAATCTATGGTATGGTGGGCGTTTTCATCCTCGTCTTTGTCTTCGGACTGAAGCCAGGAAATCTGCCTATTGACGTGATGCTCATTATTGTATCAGTCATCACGGCAGCCTCCACTTTGCAGGCAGCAGGCGGATTGGATTATTTGGTAGGTGTAGCAGCACGTTTCCTGCGCAAGCATCCTGAGAAGATAACATACTACGGTCCGCTTACCACATGGCTCTTCTGCCTCGTAGCAGGAACCGCACACACCAGCCTATTCGCTGCTTCCTATCATCTCCGAGATAGCCACCAACTCTAAGATTCGCCCAGAGCGACCCCTCAGCGTGGCAACCATAGCCGCCTCCTTAGGCATTACCGGAAGTCCGGTATCGGCAGCAACGGCAGCCATCATCAGTACCGACTTGCTGGGTTGCAAGGGAGTAGAGTTGGGTACCATACTTCTGGTTTGTATTCCTTCTTCCTTCATCGCCATCCTGGTGGCAGCCTTGGTGCAGAACCACGTAGGAAAAGAATTGGTAGACGACCCTATATATAAAGAAAAGGTACGCGAGGGAATCGTCAAGCCCGAGGAGGACAGCCGTCTTATCGACGAGATGATCAAGAATCCTAACCCACGCTCCAAGTATGCCGTGGTAGCCTTCTTGCTCGGCGTACTGGCGGTAGTCGTATTTGGCAGTTTCCCATCCCTTCGTCCTTCGTTCATGGTAGGCGACGAGATACACCGCGTGTCTATGCCCGAGACCATTGAAATCGTCATGATGGCAACAGCATCCCTGATACTTCTGGCAAGCAAGGCAAAGGTACAGGATGCAGTGAAGGGCAACGTCTTCGGAGCAGGAATGAATGCCATGGTAGCCATTTTCGGTATTGCCTGGATGGGCGACACCTTCTTCAATGGACATTTGGATTACTTCAAGGAGCACATTTCTACTGTGGTGACCCAGTATCCTTTCCTCTTCGCCATCGCTCTGTTCTTCATGTCGATCATGCTCTTCTCGCAGGCGGCAACAGTAAGAACCCTTTATCCCCTGGGTATAGGACTGGGCATCTCGCCTTTAGCACTCGTGGCAATGTTCCCTGCTGTCAATGGCTACTTCTTCTTGCCTAACTATCCTACAGAGGTGGCAGCCATCAACTTCGACCGTACAGGAACCACACGTATCGGCAGATTTGTTGTGAATCACTCCTTCCAGCTGGCTGGCTTCATCACAACCTTTGTCAGCATCGGCGTAGGATACCTCATTATCCAACTGCTTTAATGCGGGAGTGATAAATATATGTAAATCAGAGAGTTTATTAACAAATATATTAACCTAAATTAAAACCGATTATTATGAATAAAAGATTTTTCTCATTAATGACACTCCTTTTGTTGGTAGTGGCATGTGCGTTTGCAAAACCTAAGGTACGTATTATCGCAACAGGTGGAACCATTGCTGGTGCAGGAACTTCAGCTACAGGTTCAGCATATACAGCAGGTCAGGTAGGTGTTCAGAGCTTGATAGCAGCTGTGCCTCAGATGCTTGATTTGGCCGACGTAACAGGCGAGCAGCTTGTTAATATCGGTTCACAGGATATGAATGACCAGGTATGGCTCAAGTTGGCTAAGCGTATCAACGAGTTGTTGAACAAGGAAGGATATGACGGCGTTGTGGTTACTCACGGAACCGACACCATGGAAGAGACAGCTTACTTCCTCAACCTGACTGTTCACAGCGACAAGCCCGTAGTACTCGTAGGTTCTATGCGTCCAAGTACAGGTATCAGCGCCGATGGTCCTGCCAACCTCTATGGAGCCGTTGCTGCAGCTGCAAGTCCTAACTCAAAGGGCCGTGGCGTGATGTGCTGTATGAACAATCTCTTGCTCGATGCAAAGGATGTCATCAAGACTCACACTACAGACTGCGCTACATTCCAGGGTGGAAACTATGGTAAGATTGGTTATATCTATGGTGGCGAGGCTATCTACAATCGCCAGGTAGAGAATCTGCACACCACAAAGAGCGAGTTCAGCGTTGAGGGTCTTACCGAGTTGCCAAAGGTAGGTATCGTTTACGGTTACTCCAACTGCTCTCCACTTCCTTTCAAGGCTTTCGTTGACGCTAAGTATGATGGTATCGTATTGGCAGGTGTAGGTGACGGTAACTTCTATAAGGACGTATTCGACGAGGCTCTCAAGGCACGCCAGAAGGGTATTCTCGTAGTTCGTTCAAGCCGCGTTCCTACAGGTCCTACATGTCTCAACGGCGAGGTAGACGACACCAAGTATCAGTTTGTAGCTTCTTTGGCTCTCAACCCACAGAAGGCTCGCGTACTCTTGATGCTTGCTCTTACCAAGACCCACGACTGGCAGAAGATCCAGGAGTACTTCCAGAAGTATTAATTTTTCACACTCTCTGATTTCCAGTTCCTCCTGTGCCTCTGTCTAAGAGCAGGGAGGAACTACCAAGAGGGAACAATTTATCTTATTATTATAAACCTTAATACAAAACCTAAAGATTATGAAGAAGATTATAATGATGTTTGCAGCGCTTGCCATGACAATGGGAGCTAATGCACAAGGAAACAATATCGGCATGGGTGGTGGCGACGGTGATATTCAGTCAATTCACGAGCGCATAACCAAGTTGGAGAAGAAGAACGATATGTTCAATCTCTATTTCAACTATGCAGCTTCATTCCAGGCAGAGCACAACAGCCTTTCTGATGAATGGGGCACCAAGTTTGCCAACAAGCAGTTGCGTATCGAGATCAAGGGTAACTTGACCGACAAATTGTACTATCGTTTGCGTCATCGTCTGAACAAGGCTACCGACGCCAAGGGTGAGGACAACTTCGCTAAGGCTACCGACATTATGATGGTAGGTTACAACTTCAATGACAAGCTCTCTATCTCGGGAGGTAAGATGTGCCAGATCTGGGGTGGCTTCGAGTTTGATGAGAACCCAATGTACATCTATCAGTATTCAGACATGGTAGACTACATGGATAACTTCATGGCCGGTGTTACCGTGAGCTACAAGCCAATACCTACTCAGGAAATCGCAGTCGAGATCAGCAATTCTTACAATGGTAAGTTCGCGGATGAGTATGGTGACGAAGCAGTTGTTGTCAACAACGACGAGGCTCATGCTCTCCAGAAGTCAAAGAATCCTCTTACCTATATCATCAATTGGAATGGTAGCTTCTTTGATGGTAAGTTGAACACCCGTTGGGCATGGGGTCTTCAGACACAGGCCAAGGGCAAATACAGCCGTATGCTCACTCTCGGTCAGCAGCTCAATCTGCCTAAGTTCCAATGGTACTTCGACTATATGGGCGCATTCGACGACCTCGACCGTCTGAAGATTGCTACTAATGAGTTGAGAGACGCATTTGATGGCGGTGATGGTGATGCTGGTAATGTTTATCTGGGCAAGGTACACTACAACAGCTTTATCACAAAGGCCAACTGGCAGTTTGCTCCAAGCTGGAACTTAATGCTCAAGGGCATGTACGAGACAGCAAGTGTAACAAAGATGGAGCAGTTCAAGAACTACCGCAAGAGCTTCGGCTACATGGGCAGCATCGAATATTATCCAGCTAAGCAGCAGGATTTCCGCCTCTTCTTGGCATACGTAGGCCGTAAGTACGATTACAGCACAAAGTGCGGTTTGAAGGACTACAATACCGATCGCATCGAACTTGGTTTCATGTATCGCATCAAAGCTTACTAAATCATTTTTCCAGTCTTATTAGAAACAGTGGGAGCTGAAGGGGAAAACCTCCAGCTCCTTATTGTATAAATCTATTGGCTAATTCTTATCTATGATGTTCAGGGTAAAACTTAACTCTTTGGTATAAACAAAAGTTTTCGACCGTACAGGTCGAATTTCTTTCCGACGATGTTTGCTGAATAGAAAAAGCCTCGAAATGAAAGCGGCTTCGATAGTCAATGAAGCCTATTTCGTAGAGCAATGAAAGCGGC
>ERZ780139.914-NODE-914-length-28619-cov-142.875333_pt1 | contig 28619 bp, 23 predicted proteins | sample MGYA00511476_ERZ780139 | MGnify/ENA primary metagenome ERZ780139 (study PRJEB29588, sample SAMEA2158190) | human gut metagenome | biome: human gut; feature: human-associated habitat; material: faeces | place: Denmark | collected 2008/2010 ... | reverse complement strand
CGATTCTTTATATACAGCCCATGTCTGATGGCATGGGAAGAGAACTCGCGTATCTCTCTTCACATGCAACTAATCGCTATTTTATCCCGAATTGGGGTATTCTTATAAAATATGCCGATGGCTTTGATGAACTCAGACATAACAAAATAATACTAGTTTAAGAATATTGTGATTTTATACTCTCTCCTCCATGTATTTCTCCGGGTCGCGCAAAAAATCCATAAGATTTATAATATATACGCCTTCTTCATTCATGTAGGTAGGTTGTAGCCCGTTGACAATTACGATTCTGCGAAATCCGTCGCGAAGTTTACGTAGCGAGGCTAGTTCTTGATCTCGTTTTTCTTCTGTTTCCATCGCATAGGCCGATTGGATGTACACTCGCTCATAGCCACGATTGCAGACGAAATCGATTTCCAGCGTCTTGCGTTGACGGGATCCATCCTCGATTTTCACTTCGGTAAACACCTGTCCTACATCCACCTTCATTCCAATAGCACGAAGCTCGTTGTAGAGCATATTCTCCATCATATGCGTTGGTTCTACTTGCCGAAATCCTATTCGGGCATTTCTCAGTCCCAAATCCTCAAAGTAATACTTAAACGGCGAATTTATATATTTTCTTCCTTTAATGTCATAACGAGTAACACGTTCCAACACGAACGCATCCTCCATATATTCCAAGTAGAGACGTATGGTATCCACCGAAATACTACTATGCTTTACACTTTTAAAAGTGTCTGCAATCTTTGGAGGATTGGTCAGACCACCCACACATGATGCCATGATGTCCACTAATTCTGACAAATCGTTATCTTGACGAACTTCATATCGCTCTTTTATGTCACGCAAATAAGTATGCTCCATCTGCTGTTCCAGATAACTCACCTTCTTGTTGACATCGTTTTCTAAAACGACCTGTGGCAATCCTCCATAGAGCATATATTCACGAATCATATCTTGCGAATAGTCATCACGGAAATCTGCTACTTCTCTGAAGGTCAATGGACGCACGTGTATTTCATCTCCTCGTCCACGAAATTCAGTGATTACATCCTTAGACAGGAATTTTGCATTAGAGCCAGTAACAAACACATCCACATTGCTTATGCTTAGGAATGAGTTCAATACATCCTCAAACTCGCTGACCATCTGTACTTCATCCAGCATAACATAATATTGACCGTCTGATGAAAGACGGCTATCTATGTATTGAAGTAATGCGTCGGGGTCTCTCAAACTTTTATTCAGTCGGTTCTCCAAATTTACCCCTATGATATGGTCTTCTTTCACTCCTTGTTTTATGAGGTAGTTCTTGAAAAGGGTGAACAACAGGTATGACTTGCCGCATCTACGCATTCCTGTTATCACTTTTATCAACCCATTCCCACAACTGTGGATAAGTAGATCCAGATATTTATCTCTACGGATTTCCATATTTCTATTCGTTTATTTTGTGTAGATACACATTATTAACGACCACAAAGTTAGCCTTATTCCTTTATACACGCAAATTTCAAGGCAAGAAAATGAGTCAATGGTCACATTTTTAACTTTTACAAGGCAGTTTTTCCTTCATACAACGCCGATAGACATTATCAATAGTTGGGGCTTCACTAAGATGTATGCCACCCAAATTGTCAAGAATGTCAATGGCGAAGACTTCACTATGGCGGCTCTTGTCATGCAAGTGAATGGCTTCCAATTTCGGTATTTTGGTGCAAAGTTAGTGTTAAACACGAGGAATTTATCTTTATTCTAATTGTTTTATACTAACTTTTTTTAATCCTGGCGTGCCCTTCAAAAAGAGATTCAGGCTTTGCTCTTGCAATAGAGCTGGATGATAAGGGAAAAGGATTGGTGGATTGGAAGGAAGTGTGAAAAAGACAAAGGGCAGGACTCCAAATCTGGAATCCAGCCCTTTGACGCTTTTCATTATCTGTTTCTATAGCAGACGATGGTGTCAGTCATCGCCCCACTCACCGCTGTTCGATTCTCCCCACAAGTCTTTGTATTTAGTATCAGTCTTGGTTGCATCCTCGTTGACCACATCAAATTTGCTGATACATTCTCCCGTGAGATCTGCTCTATGTACGGTGGCGTTATTCATGCCTCCGCCACAAAGAGCCTCGAGCTGTATCACATTAATTTCTGGAGTTATATAGTTCTTCTTCATTTTGCGTAACTGTTATTTTGGGTTTATCTGATAATTATCTTCTTTCCGTTCACTACATACATTCCCTTTGACAATCCCTCCAGGCTGCAACTGCGGCGCACCATCTGTCCGTTCATATTGAACACGCCCTCTATGCCACGCTTGTAGGATGTGCAGTCGGTGCTGCCGTGTACGTCGGCGATGCCTGTGGTGCTGTCTTCCACTCCGTCGATGAGCAGCGAAACCTGGCTCGGTTTTCCTCCAGCAGACGCATTGTCCTTCAGCTCAAACCAGCAGCGGAACGCCTTCAGTCCGTATGAATACCGCTCGCCGTTGTCCTTATTGCCGTGCGGCACCTGTATCAACTTTCCCTTATACATGAAGTAGCCGCCGTTGAGGTCGTCTCTGCCCTCGATAATCTTGCCATTGTCGTATGTCTTTGCCATAGTGCCTTTGCAGACCATCGTGCCATGACCACCGCCGGTGGCATCGAATTGTGTTTTTGATACCCAATTGGTGGTGTTTACATACTCATTCAGCTTATCCCTGTCGAGCGACACCATCGTGATGTCGTAGTGGTTGGCTTCCAAGGTCTTCGTCAGTCGGTTGTTTTCGTCGGAAGACGGTTTGTAGTCAGTGCCCAGCCATTCGCTGTTGTCCACGCCTGCTGATGTGTAGAAGTGTTCTACGGTGTAGGGTGCCGACTTCACCTGTGTATATGGTGGGAAGACGATATATGGCTCGAATGCCTTTACCATCGGGTCATCGTCGTTCTTTGGCTCCACGGTCACGAACTGCACGCTGTTTTCCGTCAGTGCCTCAAGCTTTGCCACCTTCACGGCATCTCCGAACGTGCGCTTCATCTGTCCCCATGTCAGGTCGACGGGCAGAATGAGCGAGTTCCACATATTGTCGTTCAGCTTGCGGTTAAGATGCAACACGCTGTTCTTGTATTCGTCTGTCGCCTTGGTCAGATAGCGCAGGTCGGTAGACTCCTCGTCGAGAATCAGCTCTGGGTTGCGTCGCGGTCCGGCATAAAGCAGTTTGAAGTTGTCAACGGCGGTCAGCTCGTCCTCGGCTACCTCCGGCTTTCCGTCGGGTGTAGGGTCTACGTAGAAGCCTATGCGGAGCGTAACGGGATTGTCGCTTGTTATTTCGTTCCCATCCAGGGCTTTGTCGAGACATATCTGCACCTGGTTCTCATACTCTCCCTCGAAGAAGGCATGTCCGATACCGGCTCCTTCGTAGTTCTTGCCATTGTGTGTTTGGGCAAGCTGATAGGCATCAGCCTGACTTATACCATCGAGGGATGCTGTTGAGTATATCTCTTTAATCGGATTGTTGCTGGCATCGAGCACTGTAATGAACAGGTTTGCTAACGGTCCGCCGTTCTGCTTGATGTTCTCCGAACTGTTCGCAGTGCTGAATCCGTTGCATCGCAGCAGGTACCATCCTCCCTTGTGTACCTTCACGTCCTGATAGAATGTGAAGCCGCGCAAGCCTTTGGTGTAGCAGTAGAAATACTGGCCGTATTTTTTTTGATGATCCTCAGTCCTACCTGTAAAACCCTCATCTTTTGTGTTGCCAACTTTGTCATACGTCTTATACATCGTTTCATCTCCGAAACGTACGTGGCTGTTCACGTTAGCAGATTGGTCTTCACTTTTGATTATCCATTTTGCAGCACCGGTATCATGTATTCTGAAATCAGGACATGTGATAAGGAAAGAGGCATCGACAACCGATTTCATGTTTGCGGGGGCGGTGTTGAAAAGTTTGTAATACTCATTCTTTGTAATAATCTTCCATTTCTGGTTTTCGTATTCTTGGGTGTCCTCTGTGGCTAAGCTTGTCTTATAATCGCAGAGCTTATTCTCGTCGTTGGGATAAGCAGTGAGATAACCTAATTGGTTAATTGGTTTGACTGTGTTGATTTTGACGAGATACACCTTGTTCGTTTCTGAATAGCCCTTGGCTTTTTCAAATCTGATAGCGCAATTTTCATTTCTATCCATAAATACCCCATTTACCCAATCTTTATCCTGGAAGATTCCCATATATGAGCCAGTTCCAGAACCTGTCACTTTGTTTTGCAGGAAATACGTTTGTGAACCGCTATTCCATATCATATAAATGGAATATGGTGAAACATTTAGCGAGGCATGGGTACCCCACTTGCTGCCAATACTCAGAAACTTTTTCGCACCGACATTATACAGACACACAATCTTATTTCCGTCAGTTTCAGCCGTTCCATTGCTTGTACAATATGCTGCTGAAGGATCAACGCCATAAAGGTCGTCAACCCCACCTATAACCGTTTTTTCTGTTCCGTTGTTTTCCGTCGCTTTATTTTGTGCCGAGGCCACAGTAGCATTAGCAGCCATCAGTATTGCGGCAAAAGCAACAGCCGCAATGTTTCCTTTTGCCTTGGCAAAAGAAAGCAGATAACTTTTACTCTTCATAATTTATTAATCGCTATTGTTGATTTTTTTTCTAAAAATACTTATTCATTCAAATGTGTCAATTGTGACAGCTATGTTGTCATCCTGAACAGCTATGTTGTCATCCTGATATGAAAAGAACTGCAAAGATACGAAAAAATATTTACGATAAAATTTTCCCCCCCCCTGCCACTATTATTATTTATGATTTATTAATATTAGTATCCAATTTTTATTGGACACTAATGATATTTTTTACCAATAATTGGTTCAAGATGAGCCGATATTATAACAGAATAGCGGTTGCAAACTACCGTTCAAAGTGTTCATTCTGTTGGCAAAAAACTATAAAAAAGCGTTCACATTTCGGACTTTTGGTGCACCAAGGGTTCACCATTTTATGCCATTTGTGACGTTTTTGTGAATACCTGTGAAGGGTGGGTTCACGCCCTAAATCCCCTCTGTTTATCGGGCTTCCGACGCTGATGTGAAGGGTGAACCCTCGTTTCTTGCTTTCACACGCATACGCGAAAGAAAATAAATAAAGAAAGAAAACAGCTGTATGGGTAATGCCTTAAAAACATATAAAAGAATATATATATATATTATAATAGACGTTCACAACTTCACAAAATGGTCTCAAGCCCGATAAGTTATTCAGGCCTGCCAATGACTTACTGAGATTTCCCGGTAAGTCATTGAGACATCTCTGTGACTTACCGGGACATGCTAACTATTAAACTGAGGTTTCGTCCCTTCAGCCCGTACTTAAACCACTTGCGAAACTTGAGTAACTTCTATACTTGCTAAACTTCAATAACCAATAAATAGGCGTATAAATACCTGAAAGCATGACAATAAGAAAAAAAGGCAATTCAACAAAGCCAAAAGCAAATCACACGCAAACGATTACGTAGAAAATCTAATTTTAGACAAAATGGATTCATTTCTTTTTAACATATTTTTCGTATCTTTGCAGCCGAAAAGAAAGTGCAATCGATCGCACAAAAAAATCATCGTATAAGTTCTCGACTGCGACCGCTATACTGGGATGTTTAAAACAGACTACCATCAAAAATAACTAAAAAAAACAATCAGCGGCGCATAGACTTACAGTAGAAGTATGAGTAATATAAAACAGCTAAATAAGCACAAAAACAATAAAAATAAAAGTGAAATGAAACACAAAACACTTACAATCCGCTTCCTCGACATGAGCCGAGGTGGTTTCGCTCGCCTGTTTCTTCTCCTTTTACTCCCATGCCTCAGCGTCATTGGAGTGAAAGCGGCAGATAGCAATGGGGGGGGTAAAGGTAACATTCAATTCCGGTGTCCGCTATTCGCAGTGGGCGATTAATTCACGACTTCACGATTTCTATGGAAATCAAAAGAAGTTCGGTTTCGATTATTACGATAATAATGGTAATAAAGCGACAACCGTTACTTGGTACAAACTTGATGGAACGACGAAAGTTGATAGAACTTTTGATTATGTAGCTGGTCTTGTAGGTAAAGCTTCTCTTGAAGCAGCCGATTTCTATCAAGACTTTGATTGGTCAAAGCCTTGGTTCTATGCTGCACAAGGTTATGCTACTGGCACACCTTATGCAAATACGGATAGGACTCTTGACAACATGAATGCTGCCAAGATGTATTTTCCTATTCTTGCAGGGAAATTAAAGTCTGATGCTGCAACAAAAGCTGCCAATACTGCGATTGCTGCAGTTATTAAAGATATGAGTACCTATAATTCCACATACGTTATAGGTAGTGGAAAAAGCGCTCTGAACAACGATAATGCCAACGAAGTTCAGAAAACAATGTTTGGCGGATGGTTCCACAAATCTACAGACTATACAGACCAGATGTGGTGTGATGGTCAGTATATGGGACCTGCCTTGCTTGCTCAGATTATCAAGCATACAGACAAGACAAATAATATTTCCGACAATGACTGGGATATTATTGCTAAGCAATTTTCTATCACATGGGCTCAGCTCTACGACAAAACTACAGGTTTGCTTTATCATGGTTTTACTGCAAATCCTGGTGATAATGCTTCTACTTCATGGGCTGGCATTAGCAAGGACAACGTCTATCACTCTGCGTCCTTCTGGGGGCGTGCTAACGCTTGGTATTTCCTCGCATTGGTTGACATTCTCGAAGTAATGCCAACAAACAATACTTACTACAGTACTTTCAAAGGTTATTTGACAGACCTTGCTGCAGGAATCAAGAAATATCAAGATGAAACTACAGGTTGCTGGTATCAGGTGATGGATAAGGTTCCAGCTTCACTTACTGGTAATTACCTTGAGGCATCTTGTTCTTCTATCTTTACTGCCGGTTATCTCAAAGCTATCCGTCTCGGACTTCTCGACAAGACAACTTACGAGCCTATCGCAAAGAAAGCATACGAAGGATTGGTAAATCAATTTATGGTTTATGACAATACTGACAACAGTACTATTCAGTTGGTTCATAGCTGTACTTCTGCTGGTCTTGGAGGAAAAGATGGTCGTGCAGGAAATGATAATTATTACCTGACAGGTAAAGATGCAAGTGTCGTAACATCTTCTGATCCGACAAGTCCATATTATTATACCGAGGGCAAGGTTCTCGGTGGCTTCATTATGGCTGCTACAGAGTACGAGCGTGCTTACCAGAACCAAGACAGCAAGCAGATTCTCTTTGCTCGCGACTTGGCTCCAAGCTATAACTTCACTACTACTGCAGGAACCCTTGATGCAACTGCTTATGGAAGTGGTGATGTCACTTATCAGTGGTATAAGGATGATGTAGCTGTTAACAATGCTACTTTAGCTACCTACACTCCTGCTGAAAGTGGAAAATATTATTGCATAGCTACAGCTGCTACTAATAGCAGAAGTACTGGTAGCAATACTATCCAGACAAGAACTACAACGGTTACTACTGCCAATACTGATAATGGTAGCACAGATAATAATAATGGTGGTAGTGAGAATGGAACGACAACTGGAAATAAATTGTTTGACTATACCATTTCTAAAAGTATAACATTAAATACTACAGAAACGAGTGTAAGTCCTTATGGTTCTGTTTCAGCTTCTGTTTCATCTACAACAGATGCGACTAAGGGATTTAAATTTGATAAAGGTGCTACATATCTTAAGATTACTTTAGACAACAATACTCTGCAGGCAGGAGATGTTATTACAATAACATCCTATGCTGATAAAACAGGTATGGGTGTTAAGGCATCAGCAGGAAATGGAGGTACTGCTGTTAATTTTGCATTAAGCACTGTAGTAAAGGACTTTACAACAAGTTCTTATACCGTAACAAGCAATGATGTACTTAATGGAAAATCTTGCATTTATTTATATAGAAGTGCAGGTAGTACCACTTATCTTAAGTCCATTACCATCACTCGTGCTGCTAAGAAATATACAGTTTCTGCTACAGCAGGAGCAGGTGGTTCTGCATCTATCAAGAATGGTTCAAGTGAAGTGAAATCTGGTTCAGAAGTAGAAGCAAACACTTCTCTTACATTCACTGCAACACCAAACGAGGGATATGAGTTCGTAAACTGGACAGATGCAAGCAACAAGATCGTTAGCACAAATACAACTTACAAAACAACTGTAACTGCTGCTATTTCACTTACTGCCAACTTCAAGTCGAAAACTCCAGTTACCCCAACCGAAGATATTATCTACAACTGGAATACCATCGGTAGCCAGAAAGAGAATATCGCTGTTACAGATGGAACAAAGAATATAAATGGAACTTCTGTACCATGTATAAACTTCGGTAGCAACTATAATGCCAGCAGATATACCTATATGTCTATCAAGGACAAGTATAATGGTGGTTTTAAGGCAGGCGATATTATCACTATCACAGGTCTTTATACTGGTAACAAAACAACTGGTATTGGTATGGAAATCCATACTACAAGAGATGGCAAGGCAGTCTTTAGCACACCTTATTATGATAAGGAACTTAAGACTTATACCTATACACTTACTGAAGACTGTGACTCACTCTTCTTCGGTCGCTATGGTGGAGCTACTCCTAATGTAACCGAACTGAAGGTGGTTCGTCCTGCAGCTTCGGCTAAACAGCAACTTTCTGCCAACTTCGATACCAATAATATCAAGGTGGTAACAGGTACTACGTCCATTACACTTCCTAACCTCACCGTTAAGGCAGGTTCTACAGAACTTACTGCAAGCGATTACTATGTAAGCTATGAGTCTGATGCAAACGAGATTGCAACCTTGAATGGTACTCAGGTGAACTTCAATGCAGGAAAGACCGGATTGGTTACTATTACGGCAAAGGTAACTCCTAAGGATGCAGCAAAATACGAGGGAACCGAAGCTTACTATCAGATTCGCATCCAAGATCCAACTCCTCTGAACATTTCAGTAACTGATATTGATATGAATACCACAGATGCTGAAATCAAAGAGCCAGTTGTGAAAGTTTATGGCGAAAATGATCAGCTGTTGAAGTTGGGTACTGATTATACTTTGTCATATAAGTCTAATGGTGGCCCTGTATCATTCCCTAACGGAAAACTGACTGTAGCTGGTAGCAAATACAACTGGACAGTAGGTGTTACTACCATCACTGTGACTGCAACACCAACTGAAAATTTGGACAAGAAGTATAAGGAAGGAAGCGTTGACTTTACCTATGCTGTCACCAAGGGCTTGATTACACCAAAGTTCCTGGATGTTTTTAGTGGCGCAAATATCAAGTTGGCTGTAAAGTCAGGTGATAAGAACAATTTCAATACCTTCACTGTGCCTCTGATTTATGATGGAGAAGATGTTAGTAGCTATTTCGACTATACTTACGAAATAACATCTACTTCAACTGCAAACCAACAGAGTGTGAATGGTAATAAGCTGACTTACTTTCCTAAGAATGCTGGTACTTACACAGTCACAGTGAGTGCAACCGTTAAAACGAACAAAGATAACCCTGCATTGGACTATTCTGATGTGTATAATAACCCTACCAGCATCACATTCACTCTTGATGTAAATGCAAACTATATCCGTCCTGTAGTGAAACTCAATCCTGTCAGTGTCAACATGTACACAGGAACAAGAGAAGATGCTCCAGATGTTACGATCACAGATTATAATACAGGCAAGGTCATCGACGAGAGTACCTATAAAGTTTCTTGGACAACCTTTACTCCTGGTATCTGTAAGGTAGATGCCAATGGTAACATTGAGGCCGTCAGTGAAGGTGATGGAGAAGTACGAGTAACTATAACGGGTAACAATATGGAGAGCACTACTGCTTTCTTGAAAGTCTTGGTTGATGATCCTGCTATGTATCGTGTAAAGGGAAGCGGTGAAACTTATGGTAACCACACCACAATGTGGAACCAAGACCGAACCTTGTCTGTAACACTCGGTGGATGGATGTTCCCTAACGACGGAACACCAGACACTAAGATTCTTGATCAGAACAAATCAAATCCAGAAAAGCTATCCAACAGCTATCAGTGGGATACAAAATCAGGTAAAGCCAAGTGGAAGTTGACAGGATTCGACTACTATGTATCAGGAAACAATAGTAAGAATGCTCGTCAGGAGAACGGCTCCAATGCCATGCCTGAGACAACTACCATCGGAAGTGCTGACTTCAAAAAATACACAACCGAGGTTAAGGATCCAATGTTCAATGTTCCTTGCTCTGGTTCGTTCTTGGTGTTTAATCCTAAGACCAACGGTAAGGTAACAGCACACATCTTCCAGAATGGTGTCTTCGATGCTAAGACAGAAAAAGATGGTACAAAAACATACCAGTACAGACCTCAGCGCCGTGTATTCATAATGGATGAAGCTGGCAACTTCGTAACTTCGACTGCCCACATCGAATCTACCAATGGTAAGCCTACTGGCGGAGTATATGATTTGACTCAATACAAGTGGGACTTGAATGGAGGCAAAGCCCCAACGGAAGCAGAAGTAGCCAGTCATTTTGATGGCCTTGAAAGCTTCGTGATGACAAAGGATGGTTTCAAAAACAACGTTTATCCAAGTGCTCTTTCAGACGATATCATGCCTAACAACAATGCTATCGTAAACCATCCAAATGACAAGAGTGCTCAGGGATGGTGCGTATTGGCTGACTCACCTGTTACCTATACCTTTAAGGTAAAGGCTGGTAAGACTTACTATCTCTATAACTTCGGTTCGAAGATTGGCTTCTATGGCTTCTCATTCGATGAGGATGAAACAAAGCCTGTTGAAGATGTGGTATCTTACGATGACAATACCACCAATACTATTAAGACAACAGAGGCTGGTCATGTGGCAAAGGTTACAGTTAACCGCAAAATGACAGCAGGAATTTGGACAACTTGTGTTCTTCCTTTCAGTCTCAACAAGCATCAGGTAGATGCCATCTTTGGTAATACATACAGCATTGGCAATGAGAATGGTACCCAGATTCTCTATTTCGACCGTGTTGAGAATGGTAAGGTTTACTTTGTACGTCATGCTTACAATACCATCGTGGCCAACAAACCATTCCTTATCAAGCCAAGCAAGAAAGTAGAGAGCATCAGCACCGCTGCTTTAACTGACTATCCTTACGTAACTATCGAGGCAACCAAAAACAAAAATGGTAAACCTGACGACTGGTGTACTGGCAATGGCTATACATGGGCTTCAAGCTATAGCAATGATATGATCGTAAAGGCAGGCGATGGCTTCATCAGTAATCAGGATGGTACATTCAATAACTTCGTCAGCGAGAGTGGTACACTGAATGGCTTCCGTGGTTATCTGAAGCGTCTCGGCAACACACAAGCAAGTGCCAAACCTATCATGCTGCAGGTGGTAAACAGTAGCAACGTAGATGGCAACAATGGCGAGACTACAGGTATCGAAGACTTGATCATTGATGCTGACGGACAATTGATGCCAGCCAACGGAAAGGTTTACAACATCAACGGACAGTTGGTTAGCGAAGATGCCAAAAGCTTCCAGTCGCTGCCAAGTGGCATCTATATTATTAATGGTAAGAAGTATATCAAATAAAAACATTTGAAGCAATGAATAAAAAAATATATATACAGCCACAGATATTTTACATTCCGTTACAGACAGAAAGTTTGTTGCAAACCCTTTCAAATCCTGATACTACAGACAATACTGGTGGAGGAACTAATGGTCCTGGAGGCGGAGGCGGAGGCGGAGCAGGAGAGTTGAACTCCAAGGAGCACTTTAACGACTTTGATTCCTGGGATTCCTGGGATTAAGAACTACCAATAATAGAAACAAGAACAACGAGGGAGCAACCTAACAGGGTTCGCTCCCTTGTTTTTTGCAGTTGAAATTTGGGTAACATTCAAAAAATTCGTAACTTTGCCGCCTGAAAATAAGAACAACATGATATATCCAGATAATTTTGAACAAAAGATAGGCTTCAACGAGATTCGAAACCTGTTGCGTGAGCGATGCCTCTCCACCCTGGGCAAGGAACAGGTGGAGAAGATGCACTTCAGCTCTGATGCCGACGAGGTGAACGAATGGCTTTTGCAGACCCGAGAGTTTCGCAGACTCATGGAGGAAGTGGAAGACTTCCCCCTGCAATACTTCTACGATGTGAGAGAGTCGATTGTACGCATCCGCGTGGAGAACACCCACTTGGAGGAAGACGAACTCTTTGACCTTCGCCGCTCGCTGAGCACCATCGACGGTATCGTAAAGATACTCAACCACAGCGATGACGACGAGGCCGAACAAGAAGACGGTTGGCGCAGAGAGAAGAAATATCCCTACCCTGCACTGCATCGCCTGTCGGCTGACGTCATGTCTTTCCCACAGTTGGTACAACGCATCGACCAGATACTCGACAAGTTTGGCAAGATACGCGACAATGCTACACCCGAGTTGCTGCAGATACGCCGTGAGCTGGCAAAGACAGAGGGCAGCATCTCTCGCACACTGTACGGCATACTGCGAGCAGCACAGAGCGAGGGAGTGGTAGAGAAAGATGTCACCCCTACCCTGCGCGACGGACGACTCGTCATCCCTGTCATCCCTACCCTGAAACGTAAGATAAAAGGTATCGTGCACGACGAGAGTGCCACGGGAAGAACGGTATTCATTGAGCCTACCGAGGTGGTGGAAGCCAACAACCGCGTGAGAGAGCTCGAAGGAGAGGAACGCAAGGAGATCATACGCATTCTCACCGACTTCACCAACAAGGTGCGACCCTTCTCGCGCGAGATATTGGAGAGCTACCGATTCCTTGCCATCATCGACCTGATACAAGCCAAGGCGAAGCTTGCAGAGACCCAGCAAGCCATAGAGCCTGAGGTGGAAGCCCACCCACACGTAGACTGGACCAGAGCCATTCACCCGCTGCTCCGACTCTCGTTGGAGAAGAAAGGCGAGAAGGTGGTGCCACTCGACATCATGCTGACACAAGAGAAGCGCATCCTCATCATCTCAGGTCCTAACGCCGGAGGAAAGTCGGTCTGTCTGAAGACCGTGGGACTGCTGCAATACATGCTGCAGTGCGGACTGAGCATCCCCGTGAGCGAGCGTTCGAAGACGGGCGTGTTCCAAAACATCATGATCGACATAGGCGATGAACAGAGTCTGGAGAACGACCTGAGTACCTACTCCTCGCATCTGCTCAACATGAAGAATATGATGAAAGCAGCCAATGGCGACACCATCATCCTCATCGATGAGTTTGGTACAGGCACCGAACCTGGCATAGGCGGAGCTATCGCCGAGGCTGTGCTCGACCGTTTCTGTCAGCAAGGAGCCTATGGAGTCATCACCACACACTATCAGAACCTGAAGCATTTTGCCGACAGTCATGAGGGTGTGGCTAATGGTGCCATGCTCTATGACCGCCACGAGATGAAAGCCCTCTTCCAGTTGGCTATAGGCAGACCGGGTTCTTCCTTCGCCATCGAGATAGCCCGCAAGATAGGACTTCCCGAAGAGGTGATCAAAGAGGCCAGCGACATCGTAGGCTCCGAATACATACAGAGCGACAAGTATCTGCAGGACATCGTTCGCGATAAGCGCTACTGGGAGAACAAGCGACAGAGCATACACCAGCGCGAGAAAGACATGGAAAAGACCATCTCGCGATACGAGAGCGACATCGAGGACATAGAACGAAGCCGCAAACAGATACTCGCCAAAGCCAAACAACAGGCAGAGGAACTGCTGAAGGAGAGCAACAAAAAGATAGAGAACGCCATACGAGAAATACGCGAGAAGCAGGCTGAGAAGGAGGAGACCAAGCGCATACGTCAGGAGCTGGACGCCTTCAAGGAAGAGATGCAGGACATCGACACCAAGGAGAACGACGACAAGATAGCCCGCAAGATAGCACAGATACAGCAACGCAAGGAACGACATGCCAAGCGTAAAGCCGAAAAAACTCAGAACCAAGAGAAGGCTGCGGCAGCGCTGCGCAGTGCTGTCAACAAGACGCAGCAGGAAAACCGTCCTCTATCAGTAGGCGACACCGTACGCATCAAGGGGCTCTCCACCATAGGAACCATAGAGAGCATAGCGGGCGATATGGCTACTGCTGTCTTTGGAGGTATGCGTACCAAGATGCGCCTCAACCGTCTGGAACATGCTGTCGCCACCACCGAGACCGACAAGACAGAACAACGCAAGGAGAACTTGGGCTCGTATGGCATCAGTACCGAGACACGCAACACGATAGACAAGCACAAGACCAATTTCCACCAAGACCTCGACATCAGAGGTATGCGTGGCGATGAGGCGCTCAATGCCGTGCAGTATTTCATCGACGATGCCATCCTCGTGGGTATGCCCCGTGTGCGCATCCTCCATGGTAAGGGCAACGGCATCCTGCGACAGCTCATACGTCAGTATCTGAGCAGTGTGCCCAATGTCACCCACTTTGCCGATGAGCATGTGCAGTTTGGCGGAGCAGGAATCACGGTCGTGGACTTTTAAAGGAGTTTTTTCTTAACAGAAGTTAATAAAAGGAATATTTCTCGGGAAATATTTGGCAGGTTCAAAGGAAAGCAGTACTTTTGCACCCGCTTAAACGCAGAGACGGACAAGTCTCATACGACCAGCTCCCTCGGAATCCCCCAGGATGGGAACATAGCAAGGGTACTTGGTTGTAGCGGTGCGATATGAATCGCTTGTCCACCCGCCTCTTTAGCTCAGTTGGCCAGAGCACGTGATTTGTAATCTCGGGGTCGTTGGTTCGAATCCGACAAGAGGCTCAAAAAGAGAACTTCATCTACAGAAGTTCTCTTTTTTTGTTTCCTACAGGTCTGTTTCTCCAAAAATATATAAAATTATCGCAGCATTGAACACTATATGCTAAAAATTGCTTACCTTTGCACGATAATACATAAATAAGACAATGATTAATGTACAGAATTTAGTTCAGACAAGGGCTTTCGCCCGCCAGGACGGAGCCATCTTAGGACTTGTATGGATAGTTAGTTTCGCATTCACCATGCTGGCAGTAAAGCCCGACCAGTCGTTCTTGGGACTGATAGGCAACCTGCTGTTGATCAGCACTCCCTTTGTCGTAGGCAAACGCCTGAAGAGTTTCCGCGACTATGCCCTGGAGGGCACTATCTCTTTCCGCCGAGGCACCTTCTACTGTATGCAGACATTCTTCAATGCCACCCTGCTGCTCACCGTAGTACAGTTTCTGTGGTTCTCGTTTATGGACATGGGTCCTTTCATGGCCTTATTGGAAAGCACCTACCAGCCCGTGATGCAGGAAGTGTACCATCTGTCGGAGGCAGAGGCAAAGGCCACCATCGACACCATCCTCTCGATGAAGCCACTGGCATGGGCTTCCATGTTTATGATTACCGACCTCATCGCGGGTGTGGTACTCAGCCCTGTCATCGCAGCCATCATGGCACGACGCGTAAGTATCAAGAACATCAATAACCAACTATAACACACCAAACAAATGGACATATCCGTTATCGTACCCCTATACAACGAGGAAGAATCGCTGCCCGAGCTCTTTGCCTGGATCAAGCGAGTGATGGAAGCCAACCACTTCAGCTACGAAGTCATCTTTGTCAACGACGGCTCTACCGACCACTCATGGCAAGTGATAGAACACTTGGCAGAGGAGGCCGACCAGGTGAAAGGCATCAAGTTCCGTCGCAATTACGGCAAGAGCCCCGCCCTGTACTGTGGATTCAAAGAGGCACAGGGAGATGTGGTCATCACCATGGATGCCGACCTGCAGGACTCTCCCGACGAGATACCTGAGCTCTACCGCATGATTACCCAGGAAGGCTACGACCTGGTATCGGGCTACAAGCAGAACCGCAAGGAGGGCGACCCTCTGTCGAAGACCATTCCTACCAAGCTCTTCAATGCCACAGCACGCAAGGTGAGCGGCATACACAACCTGCACGACTTCAACTGCGGACTGAAGGCTTACCGCCGCGACGTGGTGAAGAACATCGAGGTGTATGGCGAGATGCACCGCTACATCCCCTATCTGGCAAAGAATGCCGGTTTCGACAAGATAGGCGAAAAGCCTGTGCATCATCAGGCCCGCAAGTTCGGCAAGTCGAAGTTCATGGGCTGGAACCGTTTTGTCAACGGCTATCTGGATCTGATGACCCTCTGGTTCCTGAGCAACTTCGGCAAGAAACCTATGCACGTGTTCGGATTCTTGGGCAGCGTGGTGTTCTTCATCGGTTTCCTGTCACTGGTATGCCTCGGCATCGACAAGAGCATCGACCTCTATCATGGCGTGTATGGACACCTCATCACCGACTCGCCCTACTTCTTTATCGCCCTGACAGCCATGCTCTTAGGCAGCCAGCTGTTCCTGGCAGGATTCTTAGGCGACCTGTTGAGTCGACAGAACCCCAATCGTAACGACTATCAAATAGAAAAAGAGATAAGATGCGGAAAATAATCCCCATACTCATGATGGCCCTTGGGCTGATGGCAGCTTGCAGCACGCTCGACTGTCCGCTCAACAACACCGTGTACACCAAGTACAGGCTGGCAGGCAACATAACAACCCTGACCGACACACTCACCATCTCGACCAACCGTATCGAGGGAACCGACAGTGTGCTGATCAACAAGGACGTGAATGTGGACAGTTTCATACTGCCCATGAGCTACTCGCTGTTGGAAGACAGCCTCTTCTTTGAGACTCGCAACGCAGACAACCGACTGCTGCGCGACACCGTAACAGTGCAGAAGACCAACACACCACACTTTGAGTCGGTAGACTGCAAGCCATCCTTTTTTCATACCATCACCGGCGTGAAGACTACGCACAACAGCATAGACTCCATCGTCATCAACTGTAAAGAAGTAACTTATGATGAAACGAAGCCACACTTCTATATTTACTTTGGTCATCGCGATTAGCGCCCTGATGCTGCTGATGCCCGCACAGGCGACACATGCCCAGGGATCATCAGGCAAGAAGATAGCCGCCACCGACAAGGACACCATCCCACTGTTGAGAAACGTGGCGGTAAGCGCAGACCTGGTTGGCCCCATTCAACTCATGGTCAGCGACTACGGTCAGTATGAGGCGGCACTGCGTGTCAACCTCAAGGACAAGTATTTCCCTGTAGTAGAAATAGGTATAGGAAAAGCTGACGGCACAGACGAAAGCACCCAGATCAACTACAAGACGACGGCACCCTACGGACGAATAGGCTGCGACTTCAACCTGTTGCGCAACAAGCACGACATCTATCGCCTATATGGCGGTGTGAGATACGCCCTTACCTATTTCAAATACGACCTCAAAGGTCCGGATATCCAGGACCCTATATGGGGCGGTACGACTCCCTACGAGGTCAACGGTGTGAAGTGCAACTACCACTGGGCTGAGTTTGTCTTCGGTGTGGATGCCAAGATATGGGGCCCTGTAAGAATGGGCTGGAGCCTGAGATACAAGCGCAGGCTCTTCCATGACGACGGCGACTATGGCAACACCTGGTATGTGCCCGGCTTTGGCAAGCAGGGAGGCTCACGCTTTGGAGGAACCTTCAACGTAAGTTTCGAGCTGTAAGCCCGCTGCGGCAAGAAAGCCGCATCACTCTCACCCCACATTTACATCAACCATCACCCCTATCCCATCAATATGAACAAGAAAAAACTCATCTGGCAAATTCCCTTCCTGCTGCTCCTCATCATCGGCACAGTCATCATCCTGAAGCAGGGACAGGAAAACATCAACTATCAGCACGACGAGGGTTTCATCTTCGGAACCGTCTACCACATCACTTATCATAGTGACACCAATCTGAAGAAAGAGATAGAGGCTGAGTTGAAGAAGGTGGACGAGTCGCTCTCGCCATTCAACAAGACCTCCATTATCTCGAAGGTGAACCGCAACGAGAACCCGGTAGTCAACTCGATGTTTACAGAGGTTTTCCTCTTGGCAAAGGACATCTCCAACGAGACCCACGGAGCCTTCGACATTACCGTTGCCCCACTGGTCAACGAATGGGGATTCGGTTTCAAGAAAGGTGTGGAACCCAACAAGAAGGTCATCGACGACCTGAGAAAGATAGTAGGCTACCAGAAGGTGAAGCTCACCTCCGACAATCACATACAGAAACAGGATTCGCGCATCATGCTCGACTGCTCTGCCATAGCCAAGGGATACGGTTGTGACGTGGTGGCACGACTGTTGAGCAAGAAAGGCATCAACGACTATATGATAGAGATAGGAGGCGAGATAGTCACCAAGGGTATCAACCAGAAACAGCAACCTTGGCGCATCGGCGTGAACAAACCTACCGAAGACTCGCTCAACACCAATCAGGAACTGCAGACGGTGCTCAATGTCACGGATATTGCCATGGCTACCAGCGGCAACTATCGCAACTTCTACTATAAGAACGGCAAGAAGTATGCCCATACCATCGACCCCAAGACTGGCTACCCCGTTCAGCACAGTCTGCTGTCTGCCACAGTCTTGGCAAAAAACTGTGCCACGGCAGACGCCTACGCCACCTCTTTCATGGTGATGGGTCTCGAAAAAGCCAAAGAGATACTGAGACAGCATTCAGAACTCATGGCTTACCTCATCTATACCAATGATGATGGCAAGACCGAGGTATGGTACTCGCCATCACTCAAGGAGAAGATATTAGGAGATTCTTAAGGAGTTAAGCCCCCCTCACAAGCATTATGCCCGAAAACCGCATATACAACAGCCTGTTGGCTCTGCCCCTCTTCTTGGGAATGAGCCGCAACGACTTGCAGCAAGCTGCAGGGCAGACACGCTTTGACTTCAGAAAAGCAAGTAAGGGAGAGACGATTGTAGCTGAAGGCGAACTATGCACACACCTGTACTTCCTGCTCGACGGCGAGGTGATGGTAAAGACCGAGTCTGCCGACCACAGCTACAGCATCGACGAGAAGATACAGGCACCCGAGACCTTCCAGTCGGAACGCATCTTCGGTCTGTACCCATACTTCACTCATACCTATACAGCCCTGCACGACTGCAGCCTGCTATGTATTGCCAAGCAAGACGTCATGAAACTGGCAACCCTCTTCGACATATTCCGCATCAACCTGCTCAACCTGATATCCACACAGAGTCAGAAGCACAGCCTCCGTACCCTGCAGACGCCAGCCAAGAGTTTAGAGGAACGCATCACACGCTTCTTCGAGGCTAACTGTGTCAGCCCTACAGGCGAGAAAACAATCCACATCAAGATGAGGCGCATAGCCGAAGAGGTGAACGACAGCAGACTGGATGTCTCCAGAGCCCTCAACCGTTTGCAAAGCCAAGGACTTATCCAACTTTTCAGAGAGCGCATCCACATCCAGGCACTCGAAAAACTTACCAACAGCAAGGGTTGAGATAAAAGTATGTTAAATAATATGATACAAGAAGATTATAACACCTTTTTTTACTAACTTTGCACAAAAATAAAACACTAAGTTAGTATGCTTCAAGAAAATAAGACAGAGAATCGTATCAATCCTTTTTTTGCACCTTACAACACCCCTCACGACACCGTACCCTTCGACCGTATCAGGCTGGAAGATTACGAAGAGGCCTTCATGGAAGGAATACGCCGTGACGATGAGGCCACCGACAAGAGCGTCAACGATCCCGAAGAACCTACCTTCGAGAACACCCTGGCACGCGTGGATACCGAGAAAGGCGAGCACTACTACGACTTGCTCAGCAGGGTTTCCAATGTTTTCTCATGTATGATGAGCGCAGAGACCTGCGACGAGATGGAAGCCTTGGCACAGAAGATGAGCCCCATTCTTACCAAGCATGCCAACGATATCACCCTGAACAAGAAACTCTTCGAACGCATCAAGTTCGTACACGACCATCCCAACCGCGAGTTGAATGCCGAGGAACAGATGTTGCTCGATACAAGCTATGATGGTTTTGTACGCAGCGGTGCCCTGCTCAATGAGGAAGGCAAGGAGAAGTTGCGCCAGCTCACCGAGGAGGCAAGCATGCTCACCCTGCAGTTCTCGCAGAACCTGCTCAAGGAAAACAAAGCCTTCCAGCTGCATATCACCGACAAGGCTCAACTCGACGGACTGCCCGAGACTGCCATTGCTGCAGCCGAGCAGAATGCCAAGGATCAGGAGAAGGAAGGATGGATCTTCACCCTCGACTTCCCTGTCTTCTCTCCCTTCATGACTTACTCTACACAGCGCGAGCTCCGCAAGCAGATGTACATGGCCCGCAATACCGAGTGCATACACGACAACGATGCCAACAACCTCGAGATATGCAAGCGACTCATCAACCTGAGACGCGAGTTGGCACAGCTGCTGGGTTTCGACACCTATGCCGACTACGTGCTCAAGCACCGCATGGCAAGCAATATCGACAATGTGTACAAACTGCTGAACGACCTGATAGACGCCTACAAGCCTACCGCCGAGAAGGAGGTTGCCGAGATAACAGCCTTAGCAAAACGCATTGAGGGGGATGACTTCGTGATGGAACCCTGGGACATGAGCTTCTACTCGCACAAGCTGCAGATGGAGAAATACAACCTCGACGCCGAGATGCTGCGCCCCTACCTGCAACTCGATAAGGTGATTGACGGCGTGTTCGGTCTGGCAGGAAAACTCTACGGAATCACCTTCAAGGAGAACAAGGACATACCCGTATACCATCCCGACGTGAAAGCATACGAGGTGTACGACAAGGACGGCAGCTATCTGGCTGTATTCTATGCCGATTTCTTCCCACGCAAGGGTAAACAGGGAGGTGCATGGATGACAGAATTTCAGGGACAATGGATAGACCATAAAGGGCAGAACATACGTCCGCATGTCAGCGTGGTGATGAACTTCACCAAACCTACAGCCGAGAAGCCAGCCCTGCTGACCCTTGGCGAGGTGGAGACCTTCCTGCATGAGTTCGGACACAGCCTGCACGGCATGTTTGCCAACACCCGATTCGAGAGTCTGTCGGGAACCAATGTATGGTGGGACTTTGTGGAGCTGCCGTCGCAGTTCATGGAGAACTATGCTGTGGAGAAAGACTTCCTCCGCACCTTCGCCTTCCACTATCAGACAGGCGAGCCTCTGCCCGACGACCTGATAGAGCGCATCGTGAAGAGCCGCAACTTCATGGCTGCCTACGGATGTCTGCGACAGGTGAGCTTCGGACTGCTCGACATGGCTTACTACACCAAGAAGGAAGCTTTCGACGACGACATCATCCCATTCGAGAAGAAAGCATGGGCAAAGGCCATGGTCACACCACAGTTGCCCAATACCTGTATGACCGTACAGTTCTCGCACATCATGGCAGGAGGCTATGCTGCCGGTTACTACAGCTACAAATGGGCAGAGGTGCTCGATGCCGATGCCTTCAGCGTGTTCAAGAAGAACGGTATCTTCGACCAGCATACAGCACAGAGCTTCAGAGACAACATCCTCTCAAAGGGTGGTACCGAGCATCCGATGACACTCTACAAGCGATTCCGCGGACAAGAGCCTACCATCGATGCCCTGCTGGAACGCAACGAGATAAAGAAAAATATAGAATCATAACAACAGAAACATGGAAGAGCAACTTTCCAAACAAGAGAAACTCGACCTGCGCTACTTGCGCATGGCACGCATCTGGGCAGAAAACAGTTACTGCAAACGCCGACAGGTGGGTGCACTCGTAGTCAAGGATAAGATGATTATCAGCGATGGCTACAACGGCACACCCAGTGGGTTTGAGAACGTATGCGAGGAAGACGGCGTGACCAAGCCCTATGTGCTGCATGCCGAGGCCAATGCCATCACCAAGCTGGCGCGAAGCAGCAACAACAGCGACGGAAGTACACTCTATGTCACGGCTTCGCCATGTATCGAGTGTGCCAAACTCATCATCCAGGCGGGCATCAAGCGCGTGGTATATGCCGAGAAATACCGACTCAATGACGGTATCGAACTCATGAAGCGAGCTGGCATCAAGGTAGTATATCTCAACCCCGACGACGCTTCGCAGGAAGAAGCCGAACCAAGAACATAAGACAATAAATATATGAACATCAATAAGAAAAAGACCAACCGTTTCATGCCCATCATCATGGCTGTATGCGTGGTGATAGGTATCATGATCGGCTCGTTCTTCTCGAACCATTTCTCAGGAAACAGGCTCAATATCATCAACAGCGGAAGCAACAGGCTCAACAACCTGCTGCACATCATCGACGACCAGTATGTGGATGCGGTGAATATCGACTCTTTGGTAGACAAGGCGATACCGCTCATCCTCTCTGAACTGGACCCACACTCCGTTTACATCAGTGCCAAGGATGTGGCTGCTGCCACCGACGACCTGAAAGGATCATTCTGCGGTGTGGGCATCGAGTTTGTGATCAGAGATGACACCATACACGTGCAGAATGTGATACAGAACGGACCTGCCGAGAAGGCCGGCCTGTTGGCTGGCGACAAGATTGTGGCGGTAGACGGCAAGCCTTTCGTAGGCAAGATCGTCACCAACGAGGAAGCCATGCACAGACTCAAGGGACAGAAAGACACCAAGGTAAAGATTGGTGTGGTGCGCTACGGCAGCAAGAAGGTACAGACCTTCACCGTGACCCGAGGCGAGATACCTACCAAGAGCATCACGGCAACCTATATGCTCGACGACAAGACCGGATACATACGCATCAAGAACTTCGGCGAGAATACCTATCCAGAGATGCTCATCGCCCTGGCAAAGCTCTCGCAAGAGGGATTCAAGAACCTGTGTATCGACCTTCGCGACAACAGTGGCGGATACCTGACAGCAGCCATCAACATGGCCAACGAGTTCCTGCCCGACAAGAAACTCATCGTCTACACACAGGGACGCAAGTCGCCACGACAGGACTTCCGCAGCGATGGCAAGGGATCCTATCAGCACATACCGCTCGTCGTACTTATCAACGAAGGCTCAGCATCGGCTGCCGAAATCTTTGCAGGAGCCATGCAGGACAATGACCGTGCCACCATCATAGGCCGACGTTCTTTCGGAAAGGGACTGGTACAGCAACAGATAGAATTCCCCGACCACAGCATGATAAGACTCACCATTGCACGCTACTACACCCCATCGGGTCGATGCATACAGAAACCTTACACCCTGGGTGACGACAAGGACTATGAGCAAGACCTGCTCAACCGCTATGAGCATGGCGAGTTCTTCTCGCAAGACAGCATCAAGCATACGGGTCCGGCCTATCACACGGGATTGGGACGTACCGTATATGGCGGAGGAGGCATCACTCCCGACATCTTCGTACCCGAGGATACTTTGGGAATGACATCCTACTTCAAGCAGGCAAGCATGAGCGGACTCATCCTGCAGTTCGCCTTCACCTATACCGACAACAACCGTCCTAAGCTGAACAACTTCAAGGAGATGATGGAGCTGGCCGACTATCTGGACAAGCAGAACATGGTAGACAAGTTTGCCACCTATGCCGACAAGCACGGTCTGCAGCGCCGCAACCTGCTCATCCGCAAGTCGCACAAACTGTTGGAACGCTACATCAACAGCCGCGTGATCTACAACATGCTCAACGACCAGGCTTGGAATCAATACATCAACCAGGACGATCCTGTTATCAACAAAACGATGGAGGTGTTTCAAAAGAACGAGGCTTTCCCCAAGAAGCCCGTTCCTGCCACCAAGCCAGTTTACAAAAAGAAGCAGAAGGTAGCTATGGCAAATGTGCCCTACAACTACCGTTCGTTGCACAGAAGCCCATCCCGCTTGGCATAAGAAGGCAGAAAAATGAATAAGAAAGAACTCAGAAATATCATCAGAGAGAGAAAGCGACAGTTCTCCGGGCAACAGCTCGAAGAACTGTCGCTTCTTGTTTTAGACCGGTTGCGCAGAAACATCCGGCTGCAGCAAGCCCGCAGCATACTACTATACTACTCGCTTCCCGACGAGGTGAATACCCATCAGTTTATCGACGAACTGGTCAATCAGGGAAAACAGGTATTCCTGCCCGTTGTCGTAGACGGAGAAAACATGGAGATAAGAGAATATACAGGCTCGAAAGACTTAAGACAAGGTAGTTTCCACATCATGGAACCTGTAGGCAGACTGTTGCCGGAAGATGAATACGGGAAGATAGAAGCAGGCATCATCCCGGGCATGAGTTTCGATAAGTCGGGGCATCGCTTGGGCAGAGGCAAAGGCTACTACGACCGTATGCTCTGCAAGATGCCCCATCTATATAAAATAGGTATATGCTTCGACTTTCAGAAGACGGAGACCGTGCCCACCGAAGCCACCGATATCAAGATGGATGCTATCGTATAGAACTTGATATCAGAAATGACAAAAGCCTCCGCTGCCTCGTTAAGCCGCTTGACCAACAGGCTACGACTCAGCGAGAGGTCGGCACGCAAGGCTGGACTGAGTATCTTGACAAAGAGCGTTTGGTTCTTGATAAACTTGTCGCCAGTGTACTTAGCTACAGGCTCACCCACCACCTGATCCCAGGAAGCAAGAAGACGCTTCTGCTGCAGCGGGGTCTCCAGTCCCTCGCGCCTCAATATCTCGGGCAACAATTCTGATAAGGAACGTACTTTTCGTCTGAACATATTTCTTTGCTTTGCAGGTTTTTCTACTATTCTTCGTGAATCAAGTCTATGTTTCCACCTTCTACATGGAATATCTTGTAATTGCCGTCACTCTCGTGCAGGATGCGGTCGAGATGGTCGCGGTTGGTATCGGTGATGAATATCTGTCCAAAATTGGCTCCCGATACCAAGTCGACAATCGCCTCTACCCTTTGGGCATCCAACTTGTCGAAGATATCGTCGAGCAGCAAGAGGGGCGTAGTACTCGATACCGTGCGTCGCAGGAAATCAAACTGGGCTAACTTGAGAGCCAAGACAAAGGTCTTGTTCTGTCCCTGACTTCCCTCTCGCTTCATCAGGAAATCACCTATCAGCATCTCCAGGTCGTCACGATGCACACCATGAAGCGAATAGCCTACAGCCCTATCCTTGAAGCGGTCGCGCTGTATGACATCAAGGAGCGGACCGCGCTGACAATGAGAGACATAACGCAGGCTCACCACCTCGCGGTCGCCAGAGATATGACGATAGATCTGCTGAAACAGAGGAATCAGTTCCTTGACGAAAGCCTCACGCTTCTGAAAGAGCAGCTCACCATTGCGAGCCATCTCCTGTTCCCATATCTCCATCAGCGTCACATCAGGTTCCTCCTCCATCTTGAGCAGAGCATTACGCTGTTGCAAAGCCTTGTTGTAGTTGGCCAATGCCTCAATATAGGAAGGGTCGTACTGCGAGATGACCACATCCATCAGGCGGCGTCGCTCCTCGCTTCCACCCTCAATGAGTACCGTATCAGAAGGAGAGACAAAGATGAGCGGTATCAATCCGATATGTTGTGACAGTCGTTTGTACTCCTTCTTGTTGCGCTTGAAGTGCTTCTTCGTTCCACGCTTCATACCGCAGAAGATATTCTCGACATTCTCTCGCTCATCAAGATAGTTGCCCTCTATCACCATGAAGTTCTCATCGTGCGCAATAACCTGCGAATCGATAGGATTGTAGGCACTGCGACAAAACGAAAGATAGTAAATGGCATCCAGAAAATTGGTCTTGCCCACACCGTTATGACCGATGAGACAATTGATCTTGGGCGACAATTCCAAATTGGCAGCCTTGATGTTCTTGTAATTAATTATCGAGATATTCTGTAAAATCATACGTATTATGCCACTATTGAACTGCAAAGTTAGCAGAAAAAGCGCAAAAAACGAAAAAAGTAGGCTATAAATTTCAATATGTGGATAAAATTACGTATTTTTGCAACCTAAAGTGTAGTGGCCATTGAGCAAGGCACACTAAGAACAAGAAGGAAAAAATAATAAAAAACAAAAAATAAAAATGGCAAACAAAACAGAACAGGTTCTCGAAGCAACAGAGAACATCAACAACCGCGAGGCTTTCTTCATGAAATACAAGAAAGCCATCCTTATCGCAGTGGCAGCAATCATTGTTGTTATTGCAGGTGTATTCCTCTACATTTCACAGATTTCCGGTCCTCGTGAGGAAAAGGCAAGCACAGCGCTCAGCAAGGGTCAGACCTACTTCAACAACGAGATGTTCGAGCAGGCTGTCAATGGCGACGGTGCCGGCTTCGTAGGTTTCGCTAAGTTGGCCGATGAGTATAGCGGTACCAAGGCAGGTAACCTGGCCAACCTCTATGCCGGTCTTTGCTACGCCAACCTCGGCAAATGGGCAGAAGCTCAGAAGAGCCTCGACGCTTTTTCAACAGAAGACGACCAGATGATCAGCCCAGCTTCTCAGGCTGCTCTCGGTGACGCATACGCTCACCTCAACCAGCTCGACAAGGCTGTTGACGCTTTCAAGAAGGCTGCCGACATGGCAGACAGCAAGGCTGAGGACGATGCCAACAACAGCCTCTCTCCTACCTTCCTTATCAAGGCCGGCGAGGTGTTGGAAAGCCAGGGCAAGAAGGACGAGGCCCTGAAGATCTATCAGGACATCAAGAAAAAGTATGTGAACTCTATGCTCGTTCAGAGTGCAGAGATCGACAAGTACATCGAAAGAGCTTCTAACTAATTATGGCTACAGCACTTCATAATTTGTCAGAATACGACTTCACCAAGGTACCCGATGCCAGCAATATGTGCTTTGGCATCGTGGTAGCTGAGTGGAACCCTGAGATAACAGGCGCTTTGCTGAAAGGTGCCGTCGACACTCTGAAAAAGCATGGCACCCTGCCTGAGAACATTCACGTGAAAACCGTACCTGGAAGCTTTGAGCTGATATACGGAGCACGACAGATGGTTCTTAACCAGGGCTACGATGCTGTCATCGTCTTAGGAAGCGTCATCCGTGGCGAGACTCCTCACTTCGACTACATCTGTCAGGGCGTTACCTATGGCATTGCCCGCCTCAATGCCTCACAGGAAATTCCAGTCATCTATGGTCTGCTGACCACCAACGACCTGCAACAGGCCAAAGACAGAAGTGGTGGCAAGCTGGGCAACAAGGGCGACGAGTGCGCCATTGACGCCATCAAGATGGCTAAGTTCTAATAAGCAAACATAACCATAGAACAAGGATGAAACTTTATCAACTCTTACAGTCGTTCGACTTTGAGGAACTCTTTCCTACTGTCAGCACGATGTTCCCTAACGCCAATCTGCATCGCGACGTCTTTGAGAAAGCATTCGACATGCTGTGCAGCATCCAGCCTGTGATGAGCAAGAAGACCATTCGTTACGAACTGATGGAGGATCCTAACTCGAGCAACAGTATGATTGTGGGAGCCGACGACAGTTGTTTCAACACCACTTGGGATGCTTGCTTGGGCAAGGAAGTAAGAAAAGGAAAGGGTGCTGACCTGAACGATGAGGAATTGGCAGCCAACTGTCTGCTCAACGTCCTCTTCATCGGTAAACACCCACAATGCTTTGAAAAAGACTTCAAAAAACTATTGAAGTAAGTGATGCTTTATAAATAGTCACTAAATTTTATACATCATACCCCATCATCAGCCTCGTCCTCAACAGACGAGGCTTTTTCGTCTTCATCACCTGCTGTGTCCAACTGGCTATCCTTGGCTATACTGACAGCGCCCATCCGGTTGACAGTGATTACAAGAGGTACATACTCATCACTGGTAACATCGGGGGAACCCACACTGCCTGCAAAATGCAGCACGTCGCCCTTCACCTCAACAAAAACAATACCCAACAAGGCACCCGTCTTCTTGGTTTCGGCATCAAGATAACCCGTAAAATCGCTTTTCTGGAAAGTGCGACTGAAGAACTCTGTTCCGTCCTCCCGCAGCACCTTGATCGTAATCTTGTTGTCGTAGTACTTGGTATGATCCTCACTCTCCACCAAAGGCAGACTGTGATCAGACTCTCGTTTCATCACTACACGATAAGTCTTACCGAGCCAGGAGATGTCGCGCGACTGCTCATAACTACTCAATTCCTGCGTCTTCTTAGGTTTTGGAGCAGCAGGCTTAGGGGCTATGATAACATTGCTCTTTTTCTTCTCGCCGCATGACGAGAAACAGGCGGCACCCAGAACCGCTATCACGAGCATGGAAATTGTTTTCTTCATTGTTGTTTTGTTTTGATATTCTATTGAGTGAAGGCCTAAATCTGCATCATTAATAAATCTAATCCACAGAATGAAGACCTAATTATCTGCAAAGTTAAGAAAAAAATATAAGAACACAAAAAAAAGCATCCCCTTTTCACAAAGAGAATGCTCTTACTACCTAAATACTAACTAATAAATCCTATTGAACTTTTCTCACACGATATAATAAAAGTTCAGTTTATGAATTCTAATCAGTAATAAGACCCTACAAAACACAAAAAGTTTAATCGAAGATGAGAAAAAAGTACCTTTTTAACTGCCTTTAACAAAAAGGATGGTCCATGTATGTAACTACACAGCACGCCCTGAAAGGGCAGAAGCTCTTAGCCCAGGGCAACGCCCTGGGTTATT
>ERZ780139.912-NODE-912-length-28652-cov-5.184705_pt1 | contig 28652 bp, 30 predicted proteins | sample MGYA00511476_ERZ780139 | MGnify/ENA primary metagenome ERZ780139 (study PRJEB29588, sample SAMEA2158190) | human gut metagenome | biome: human gut; feature: human-associated habitat; material: faeces | place: Denmark | collected 2008/2010 ... | reverse complement strand
AACCCCTGACCTCTTGAATGCCATTCAAGCGCTCTCCCAACTGAGCTACAACCCCAAAAGTCAAACCGAATATATGCAAATAAAAACGGCTTGTCAATAATTTTTCTTATCAACGCATAAATTTATTTGCCTGTCGAAAACAAACTACCGTCCGGACTTGATTTTTTTGTCGGCATCTCCATATTTCAATGGGCAGGAGGGAATAGATGGAATATTTATGGGTTTCTTTACGGTTGATTTATGCCTTTTTTCTGGTTCTGGTTTTTTTCCAGATATCAGGAAACAAAAGGCAATTCAGCCAGATGACAACGTTTGACCTGATTAGCAATTTTATTCTCAGTGCTATTTTAAGCGGTTATATCATTAGCGGTAAAGCCGGTTGGAAAGGTTTTACCGTCGTTATAGCCGTTTATTTCTCTATCAATTACCTTATTAATCTGATAGGTCATACCAATTGGGGGAGGCGGCTGATTATCGGCACGCCGACGATTCTCATCGACAAAGGCAAAATTAATCGTCGTAATCTGCAGAAAATGAACATGAATATGACCGATTTTTTATCACTGCTCCGAACCAAGGATATTCATTCGCTGCAGGATGTTTCTTTGGCTCAGATTGAAATTGGCGGCAACCTGACCGTTTTGCGCAAGGGCGAAGAGGCTTTTTCCGTTTTGCTGATTGAAAATGGTGTCATTAATCATGAAAACCTGCGGCAGATACAAAAAACCGAAAGCTGGCTGCGTCGGAAACTTAAGGAAATGAAAGTCAATAAGGTGGAAGAAGTCTTTTATGCACAATGGCAGAAAGGAAAACTCTATGTCATAAAAAATTAAGGCCCCTGTCGGAGCCTTAAACTTATTATTCTGCCGCTTCCAGATATTGTTCTTCCTCTTTGGCAAAATCCATACCGTAAATGCAACAGTCATCTTTGCGGTCATAATATTCCTTTAAGACCGCTTCTCTTCTGAAGCCGCATTTCTCGTAGAATTTGCGGGTTGGATAATATTGGTCGGTATTGTCAGTTTTCACATACAGCTTCTGAGCATCGCGTTCCTTCAGAATTTCCGAAAGACGGCTGAACAGCTGGTGTCCGATACCGCAGCCGCGAAAGCTGTTTAATGTTGAAAGCCAGAAAATTTCAAACGTCCCTTCCCGGGCATCGGGAAGTTCGCCAAAACAGACATAAGCCACCGGTTCACCGCCGAATTCGGCAATGATATATTCATAACCGCAGTCTTTGTTGTGCAGTGCCTTTTCGGCCAGCTTGCGGTTAAGTTCAACGTCGCTTTCGTCAAAAAATCCGGTAGATGCTGCAATTTTACAAATGGCATCGGGGTCGTTTTTAGTCAGGTATGTTCTGAAAGTAAGCATGGCTACACTCCTTTCAAAACATTGTTTCCCCCGCAGTCAGAGAAGTCCAGGTCGTTCAGACTGGCATAGTTGAAAAGAAAGAAAAACTTTTTTTGATAAAAATTCGGCCTGTGTACTTCCGAATTTTCATTCAGACTGCATGACGCTGCAGCAGGCGTTACAATACACATAAAAACTCCATAGTTGTTAATACGGCGTATGTTTTTTGCAAAACCATACACTTCTAATATGCACTATTTTTTTGATTTTTACAACACCTGATGATGGATAATTTTTTTTCATAAAAAACCCCGCTTAACGCGGGGTTCGTTTTTTTGTCTTGTTTACTTGACGTAAATGTGAACTTCCGAAGAATTGGCCTCGGCACTGGTTCGCGCCGCAAGAGCAATGTTGTCGGCGCTTACGCCCATGTTAACCATATCCTGAAAGATTTTGGTCGCATTGTTTTTGGCGTTGCCGCTTGAAAGTTGCTTGCCGTTGGCCGGGCTGACGGCGACAACTTCAAACATAATGTTCGGTTTTTTATTTCTGGCACTGTTAACGGCTCTTTTCAGAGCTTCTTTATACTGAACGTTTTCTTTGTTAAATTTGGCAACAAACAACGGTTTGCTACTCATCTCGCCGGCGTTCATTTTAAAATTGCTGCCGCGGGGAGCGGGGGTTCCGACCAGCGGAACATTGTTTACGCCGTAACTGCCGACCTTGATGGCGCTGTTCAGGTCAATAATGTAATTTCTTGCCGTCTGAACATATTGCTGCTGACGCATAACGTCAGTATTGACCTCGTTCAGCAGGCTGTTCATCAAAATAGCGGTCTGATTGGTTTCGTTCTCCAGAATTCTTAACTGGCGGTGATCTTCGTCAACCGCACCGGAAACGCCGTAAGCTGATTTGATGGAATCAAGCAGGTATGACGTCATTGCCGTATCCGAAGCGACGCGTGCGGCCAGCTGGGTCAGGGCGTCGGTATTGGCATTCATAATCTGAATATTGTTCTGGGCATTTTGCAGCAGGGCGAACATATTCGGGTTGCCCGGCGTTGTGCCAACCTGCAGTTTGGCCTCTATTGTGCCGACGGTTTTGTGATACTGCTGAGCGTTGGCGATAACCGAAGCTCTGATTTTCTGAAGTTCGGCGTTGTGCTGGCGAATGGCTACCTGCAACTGCGAAAGTTCATTGCGGAAAGAAACGACTTTCTGTCCGACAAAGGTACCGGTATTGCCGCCTTCGGAAACCTCTACCGGCTCAAAATTAGTCGAACCCAGCTCCGGCAAAGCATTGCCGTCGAGATCGACGATGTTCGTGCCGCGGGTTTTGATTTCTTCCTGAGAATCTGAGCCGACAAGAGACGGAAACAACGCGTCCTTGCTGAAAGAGCAGGCACTGATAACCAGCGACAGGGCTGATACCAACGACAATCTGAGAACTGTTTTTTTCATTGAATTAAGTACCTTTTTGAAAACCTGTTACATATCTGATTGCTTTTTACACTTTTATCTTCTTTTGTAAAGACTATTTTGCAAAAAAACAAGTAAGAATTTATATTTATCGTTTATTTTACATCGAACCTGAAACGAATTTTAGGTCAAATAGATTAAAATTCTTTTAAATTAATAAAAATAACACTTGCAAAAAAAAATGAATCGCGCTATTAAAGCTTTGTTGTTTGAAAAACAGATGCACCCGTAGCTCAATTGGATAGAGCATCTGACTACGGATCAGAAGGTTGTGAGTTCGAACCCCGCCGGGTGCGCCATTAAAAAAACCCTCCATATGGAGGGTTTTTTTAATGGCCTGCTCGACGGGAGAGAAATCACAACAGTGAGTTCGGGCTGAGTTTGCAGGCAGACGGGAGTATGCCGGTGAGCGCAGCGAAGCAAACGAAGCAGGCGCAGACGCAGTCAAGCCAGCCCCGCCCGGGTTCCGAATCATCCCCTCCATATGGAGGGTTTTTTTAATAACCTGTTTGGGGCCGGACCTGATTATTTTATTTGAAAGATTCTGAATATCCGATTTTCATGAAGAAGCTTGAAATTTTCGGGAACATCTGTCCCGTAAAACTTGTTTTCGACATAAATGTCGCCCGGCTGCGGCCGTTCCTGATATTTGAGCGGAAATTTCAGAATGTTGTTCTGTCTGTCAGCGGCGCTGTTTGTTTTGAACACGAAGTTTCTTTCGGGAAAATAGAATTTATACGCCGAACGATAGCAGTCGATGATATAACTCTCATATTTGCCGTTCAGGCTGTCTTTCACAAAAACGGACAGCGGTTTTTGATCTGCGGTCAGCCGGGAGAGGAAGCGAGCTGTGTCATGGTAGGCGTCGCCGTTTTGTTTCCGGTAAAGTGAAATGTTCTGAACGGCGGATATTGCCAAAAAGGCGAAGCCGAACAATATCAGCACAGATTTTTTTTCAGCTGCGTAAAAGAAGACGAAAAGGCTGAAAAGTCCGGATACAATGGCATAATAAGATGCAGTGTTTTCATTGTGAATACCGAGTTTCCAGACCACGAAAAACAGAAGAACCAACGAGCCGCCCAGCAGCCCCCAAAGAAGAGGCGTTGCCTTTCGGGAAGAAACCAATGCCGTCAGAGCCGAAAAACAGACGAAAAATTCCAGATAGTATTTTTTCCATGCTTCATCGCTGATATGAGCAGAAACATACTGATTGCTCTCGATTCCCAAACCAAACAGCAAATAAATAAAAGCAAAAACTGCCATTGACAGAAACATTATGAATTCCAGCGGCAATTCTTTGGCGGTTTTAAACGGATGCAGAAACGAAGCCGGCTTGACAGTGCCTCTGAACACCAGATACAGGACGTCGACGGCAAGCAGTCCGGCGTAAAACAAAATAACGGTTTCTTTGGTATAAATGGCCAGATTCATCAGTATGCAAAATAAAATCAGAAGCGAAGTTCTGGGAGCGGTCAGATATTTTTTCAACATCAGCAGGCTTGCGCAGATGAAAATAAGCATCAGCCGTTCCGGAAAAATCGGATTGTTGATCCAGACCAGCGCCGGATAAAGCGTCGCCAGCGCCAGGGCATACAAGCGCCGCGAAACGGGGATAAAATCAAACAGACGGTAAAACAGATACAAAAGCAGAGCGGTCTCGCCCAGAACCATGCCGCTGACAATATACATATTGTGGCTGACGGCATAAAACAAATTCAGCTCCACATTGCCGAAAGGCGAAAACCGGATATCGGAAATGCCGGTACCTTTGCCTTCCGCGAAGTTGACCGTGGTGCCGATGCTCATCAGATCAAAATTTGCAAACAGACTCATTTCCTGACTGTAAATAATTGCACACAGGATTGTAAAGGCCAGAAAAGCCCAGACAGCGGCCATTTTGTCGCTTCTTGGATTAAACAGATAAATCCGGTCGGGAAAGGAAAACGCTGCCGGACGGGCACGAAGCCATATAAAAGGAAACAGAATCAGCCCCATAATAACCAGAAAAACATATCCCCAGTAACCGTCGCGAAAATAAAAACTGAAGTTCCGCAAAAGCGTTGACAATATGTTCGGTTCAAACAGCGGGGGCGTATACATGGCATTCTCCTTTTGCTCATGCTACCGCCCAAACCCTAAATAATATTAAACAAAAATCAGAAAATTTTAAAAATAAGAAAACCCTTGCTCAGCAAGGGTTCCAGTAATGGCGGAGAGAGGGGGATTCGAACCCCCGGTACGCTGTTGGCGTACACACGCTTTCCAAGCGTGCACCTTAAGCCACTCGGACATCTCTCCAAAAATTGGTATTTTCCTTTTAATCTATTATCAGAAATTTGCAAGAGTTATTTTTATTTTTCGCCGCAAAATTTTTATTCGGGTTAATTTTCTTGACTATTTGACCGCCTTCCGTTAATCCTGACAACAGAACGTATAACACGATGTGTCTTGTACGTTTCAGCGCCTGATAAGGTGCGGGCTGTCAGAAGCCTCATGCTCACACGGTGCATATGTATATTTATTGCATCGATAAATATCGTGCATATATCACATATGCACCGTTCTTCCATATTCCCTGGACAATTCGGCCGGGGAGCTTTAAGCGTATGTCCAAGACCGCTTTTTGGGTTTAAAGGCTTAAAGAGTCATGTTGTGAGCGTGATTTCTGAACTCCCCGGCCACCTTATTGAGGTGGTCTTTGTTTTATGTCTCAGGGGAGTTTATTATGACTGACCAGCCTTTAGTATCTATTGTCGTTCCGGTTTACAATACCGAAAAATATCTTTCCGACTGTTTGGAAAGCCTGTTGGCACAAACTGAAAAAAACATTGAAATTCTGGCCGTCGACGACGGTTCGTCAGACGGCAGTCCGGCCGTCTTGCGCCGGTATGCTGCCAATTGTCCGCAGATACGGATTTTTACGCAAAAAAATGCCGGCCCCGGCGCCGCGCGTAATACGGCATTGAAAAACGCCCGCGGCAGATATGTCATGTTTTGCGATTCCGACGATATGTTTAAGCCCTCAATGTGCCGCGAAATGGCTCAGATAATGGAAAAAGAAAACGTCGATTTTGCCTTTTGCGATACCGAAGAATATAAAAAGAAAGTTCAGACCTCTCATATTCGCAAAGCGGGAATGATTGATATTTCGCCAAATAGTTTTCCCGAAATTGCCGTAGGTATCCCTTGTTTTATTTTTCGCAACGACATTCTCAAAAAGTATGGCATTGATTTTCCTTCAACTTTCTATGGCGAAGACTTTGCCTTTGCCGTGAAATATATTTTTATTTCCCGCTGTTTCTATGCTTTGGATAAAAAGCTTTATGTTCTTCGTTCGCGAAACGATTCGCTTATGCGTAGTCTGGTTGTCGGCGGAGATAATCCGCGCATGCTCGGTAATATGGACGCTCTGGCGGATATGTACGATTTTCTTGTTGACTGCGGGCTGACCAACATATGCCGCGGCGGTTATTTGCGGATTGTCGAAAGGCTGACGGTCGGCAGTTTTGCCTATATGTCGGAAAGTGACAAAAGAAAGGCTTTTGTCCGGTTGCGGAAAATTTTAGCTCCGTTTCGGGAAAGGCTGGAAGATTTCCGCTTGCTTGCTCTGGCTGCCGACGGAAAGGAAAAAGCGTTTTTCCGCCGTCTGGGCTCTTACAACATGAGCGGAACCGTCAAAATAAAATTTTTCGGTCTGACCTGGTTTAAGGTAAAAAACAAAGCCGGCGAACAGATTTATTACTTTGCCGGCATTCCTCTGCTCAAATCCGTACATGACGGCAAAGGCTGTCGTCGCTATGTTCTGGGGATAAGGATATCTTAGGCCGGATTTTGTTTCCGGCGGTTTCCGTATCCGGAACCGATTTTGCGCCCGATGGCTTCAATTCGGGCACCGATGCTGGTTTTGGAATGCAACGGCGTTTCGTTTAACCCGGCTTTGCCCGGATAAAGCTGATATAACTGCCGGTACTCGCCTTCGGTAACGTTTGGCATGATTACGTTAGCGCCGCATTGAAGAGCGATAATCCGTCCGTCCGGGTGCAGGGTTTCCATGGCAGTGGTCGCCGGGATGTTGATGTCCGGCAGCAGCAGCCGCATGATGGCCATGGTTCGCAAAGACAACTGAAACGCGCGTCCGTCTTCGTCTTTAAGCGGCGTATCCGGATGCGGAATAAACGGGCCGATTCCCGCCATGTCGATATTAAGCTCCTTAAGAAACAGCAGATCGTCGGCTATCGATTCCAAAGTCTGTCCGGGCAATCCGACCATAATTCCCGAACCGACCTCATAGCCGAGTTTGCCGAGGTTGAGCAGACATTGTTTTCTTTCTTCCCAGCTCATGCCCGGATCCAAACGATGATAAAGGTCTTTGTCGGTAGTTTCAATGCGGATAAGATAACGGTCGGCGCCGGCTTCCCTGTATGCGGCATATTCCGCAAAGGTTTTTTCGCCGATGCTCAGCGTGACGGCAACGTCAAGTTTTTTGATTTCGGTCAATATCGGCTTGAGCCTTTCCGGCGTAAACCACAGATCCTCGCCCGACTGCATGACGATAGTCTTAAACCCGTATTCGCAAACGGCGCGGGTAGCCAGCGCGACAATCTCTTCCGGACTCATCCGGTAACGCTTCAGGTTGCGGTTGTCTCGACGCAGCCCGCAGTAGAGGCAGTTGTTTTTGCAGATGTTTGAAAATTCGATAAGTCCGCGCAGATGGACTTCGCCGCCGACGAATTCCTTGCGCACGGCGTCTGCGGCGGCAAACAGCTCTTTTTCATGCCGGTCTTCGCCGAGCAGTGCGATAATTTGATTTTTGTTTAATTGATGTTTTTTTGCGGCTTCTGCCAAAAAGTCGATTTCAGACATAATTCAGTCTCAGTTTCAGTTTTTTTGCGCTTCGGAAACAGTCGCGACCGTTTCGGATTGTTCCGCGCGATTCTTCTCATAAATAAACGCCCAGCCGGCCGCGGCAAAAATCAGGACCAGAAGAATACTTGAAATATATTTTTTCATTGCCTTCTCCTTATCACAGCACCCACAAGGCTATCTAATCAGTTTGCCGTTTGTTTGTCAATGTTGAGAGTGCCGGTTTAAAAATTAATTTTGATGACTATCTTTGTCTTAAACGCTTGTTACAATTCTGTTTATCATCATATAAAAATTATCATTATGGCTTTAACCGTATTTTTGGCTTTTGCTGTGGGAGCACTGTGTCTGGAAAGATTGTTCTATTATATTTCCAACCGTGCATATCTCTTGCAGAGCCGCAAATTGTGCGCCGACGTCTTTCATCGTCACTGTCAGTGGTATGTCATCGGCGTTATGCTCTCGGCTGTCTGGCTGGTTTTGAATTTGGCTTTGCCCGCCGGACATTTCTGAACCGTCGGCGGTACATAAAAAAACGGCACTCCGCAGCAACCGGACTGCCGTTTTTTGTATTTTGCCGCAATTACAGCTTATTCAGCCAGTCAGTAATTTTGTTGTCGACGGCATCGTCATATTTTTTTGACAGATTGTTGAATGACGCACCCGGCAAAATCTTTGCATTTTTGGCCTTGGCCGCAAAATCGTCAAAATAGCTGCCGAAATTGCTGCCCTGCGTGGAAAAGGGAACAACTTTCCGGTCTTTGAAGTCGTAAGTTTTCAAAAATTCCAGAACCGGCGTCGCGGCCGTATACCACCAAATCGGCGCACCGACAAAAATCATGTCATAAGCTGACGCGTCGGGCAGATTTTCCTCAATTTTCGGATAGTTGCCGGATTTCAGCTGCCTGCGGGCGTTAAGCGAAAACAAAATGCCCGGCTTCAGCGGTTCCTTGGGTTTGATTTCATAAACGTCGGCATCGGTCAGCAGGGCGATTCTGTCGGCAATATCCTTGGTATGTCCGCTCAACGAATAATAAATGACCAGCGTTTTGCCCAAAGTGTTGTGATAACCGATTTTCGGTCCGGCGAACTGCGCCATTTCTGCCTTGTTTCTGGTCGAAACCCGATAAAGATGGATTCCGCCGGCAATCAGCGCCAAAACCGCAATCGCCAGCAAAATATAAAGAATGTATTTAAGCATGGTTCCTCCCTTTCTGATTAACCGATAAAGGCGATTCAATCACAAAACTCCTAAAAAGGATTTAACAAAATATCTGAAGATTTCAATATTAACGAACAAAACCCGCCGGTCAGGCGGGTTTGTGTGGCGTCCCCGAGAGGACTCGAACCTCCTGCCCACAGTTTAGGAAACTGTTGCTCTATCCTGATGAGCTACGGGGACACGCCGCAATTTTTATAGCCGTTTTTGCCGGTTAATGCAACAGTTATTTTCCGGCCAGCTTATCAAGAAACTTCTTTTGTATCTCGGCAATTTTTTCAACGCTGTCGACAACGACGTATTCGTTGGCTGCATGCATGCCTTCGCCGGTTCCCGAGTGCATGATGACAATCGAACCGCGCTCGGCGAAAGCTCGGGAATCCGTGGCGCCGCCGATTTGTTCAAACTCGATTTCCCGGCCGAGTATATGCTCGGCAAAACGTTTATAATCCTGAATGTAGGGATTGTTTTCATCCATGACGACCGGCACGCTGGACGAAGCGATTTTATAGGTTACGCCGGTAACCATACAGTTGTCGAGGTTCTTTTTCAGATTGTCGACGCTGGAGGTCTCAATCAGGCGGAAGTCCAGAAGAGCCTCGGCGTAATTGGAAATGACGTTTGAAACCTGCCCGCCGCATATTTTGGCAATATGTACCGTGTCAATCCAGGTATTTTCGGGCATTGGTTCATTTTTGGAAAAGTACGGATAAATTTTGCGGATGTTGTTCAAAACCGTCAGCAGGTTTTCGTTGGCATCGATTCCTTCCCAGGGAGTTGAGCCGTGCGCTTCCTTACCGACCGATTCGATTTTGACAAAGACCGGATTTTTGCACTTGCTGACGATTTTTAGAATGTCGCCGCCGACGTCATTGTCCAGTACGATTTTTGCCTTCATGTCCGGATGGGCTTCCATAAAGGCTTCTGTTCCTTTGCTGCCTTTTTCTTCGTCGGAGGAAAGGATAACGCCGAACTTGAGTTTCAGGTTGTTTTGCAGAACATGAAACATTGAGCTTAATGCGACTGCGGCAAAAGACTTCATGTCCAGCGTGCCGCGCCCGAACATTTTTCCGTCTTTGATATAAGGTTCAAACATTTTGTCTTCGGCCGGAACCACGTCCAGATGGCCGAGAATCAGCACGTCAAAGTCTTCGGTCTCGCTGTTGCTTAAAAACAGTACCGGAGCAATGCCGGGTTTTTCAAAAATTCGGACCAACGCGCCGCTGCTGTCAAAAAGGTCGGCAATATAAGCAAAACACTTGCGAATTTCTTCAAGGTTCCCGGTTTCGGTGCGAAAACGGATAAGGTCCTGTGCGGTTCTGATGACATCCATCGGAATTCTCCTGTCTTAACTGAATTATTTTTACGTTTTGTTTAATATATTTAGTTATCATTATCTCAAATAAAATAAGAAAAGATTAATTAAAGGGAAAGAAAATGAAAGCGGTTTTTGCTGTTTTATTGGGACTGATGATATCTGCGGCGCCTGCGTTTGCGCAGGAAACGGCGGATGAAAGCGAGAGCGGTCTGTCCGTTCCCCGCATGGTGTCGCTGCGATCCAATCTGATTAACGCCCGTTCGGGACCCGGCGCGCGTTATCCGATAGAGTGGGTTTATATGCAGAAAGGCGCGCCGGTGGAAATTATCGCCGAGTTTGAGCTTTGGCGCAAAATCAAAGACTGGCAGGGTTCGGAATCCTGGGTGCACAAATCCATGCTTTCCGGCCGTCGTACGGTTAAAGTGACAACGCCCGGCGAAAACAACATTTACGACAAACCCGATTATCAGGCCGGCGTTATCGCCCGGGTTGAGGACGAAGTTGTCGGTGATGTAAAGAAATGTTCCGCCGAGAGCGGCTTCTGCCTGATTAAGTTTGCATCAATTGAAGGCTGGATTCCCAAAAACAGTCTCTTCGGAATTTATAAGAACGAAAACATCGACTGATTTATATCTGCCGTCAAAGTCCCCGGTTATGTCCGGGGATTTTTTTTCGTTCCGGCAAGGCTTGACAAAATTTCCGAAAAACAATAAGCTGTTCTCAGAAAACTTTATTAAACTATATATATTTTAAAACTTATTTTTATGAAGAATTTAAGAAAATCCGAAATTGTGGATTATATTCAGGAAAGATATAATCCCGAGACAATGCCGGAAATTTATTTCAAGGAATTGTCTGTTCTGAAAGATTTCAGTTTACGCGGCCTTAAACTTTCTGCCGGCGAACGCCGCAAATTCGGCTGCTACGTTTGTCCGAAGGACAAGGCCAAGCTGGTTGTGTTCATTCCCGGAAAGAGCACCCACTATCCGGTGCCTGCCGAAGTGTTTTTCAAATTTTCCGATCCTTATGAAATCGGCGACATCCTGCGCAGCAAAAAACGCTCGCGAAATGCTGTGATTTTTACCGTCGGAAAATACGATTACCGCTATGTGCCGGGAATATACGCTTTTGTCCGCGTCGATTTTTTCAATAAGGACTTTGTTTTGGACAAGGCCGTAAAAAAATATCGTATCGGGCGTGAAAATCTGGTTTGTGTGGCACGCATTTTCGGCAGCGGCGACAACTACAGCGTCTTTTGGGATATTCGTCGCAAAGGGCGCAATCAGGTTTCGCATTTTTTCAAAATCTTTACCGGGCAGTTTCAGGAACATACCTATCCGCTGCCGGATACCCAGATTACCATCGGAGCCAATTCCAAAACCGTCGTCTGGAAAGGGATAATGTTCAAAATGACCAAAGGCAGGCTTACCGTCAGCTGACGTGGCCTTACGTAAAAGAAAAGGGTTCTGAAAATCAGAACCCTTTTCTTGTTATTCGCCGTTTTTGATTTTTTCAATCAGTTCCTTTACCGTCGGAATTCCGTTGCGATACAGCGGATCGGTTGCAAACCTGTAAACCTGATGCCCGGCAAACAGCAGATTGTCCTTGATGCTGCCGTTGTGTCCGACTTCGTACAATGTCTTGTGAATGCAATACGAACGCGGATCCGGAAGCTTCCCGGTCGTGCCGTTGGCACGCGACCAGGTTGAAAACTGACACTGCGACAGACAGCCGACGCATTCGGCGCGATCCTGCTTCATCTGTTTCCATTCGGCCGGCGTCAAAAAGACCACCGTGCTGTCAGGCGTTTCCTGAATTTCGGTATGACCGGCGGAAAGCTGCTGCTCTGCTTTGGAGGCGTCTTCCGGTCTGATGTAGACGGTCTTGTTCTCCCGAATGCTCAAAGGATGGGAAAACTCGGATGTCTGCTCTTTGGAAAAAGCAATCTCACCCTGTTTGCGCAGAATCAGCTTTTCAAGGAACGTATTCTTGATAGCTGAGGAGAAAAAGCCGGTTGGGCTGAATTTCTGTAAAATGACGTCACCTTTTTTTACCTGAAGCATGACTTTTTTCCACGCTTCCGAAATCGGGCTTTCTTTGGTAATCATCGGGCGTGTGCCGAACTGGAACGCGATTTTGCCGATGTCGGGATTATCGATGTAATCCTGCCAGTCTTTCAGCGACCAGATACCGCCGGCCAGAATAATCGGGATATTGTCAAGACCGAGCGTGCGCAGCAGACGTCGCAGTTCGACCAGACGCTCATAGGGCGCCTGCGGCTTGGCCGGGTCTTCGGCATTGGAAAGGCCGTTGTGTCCGCCGGCCAGCCACGGGTCTTCATAGACGACGCCGCCCAAAAATTCTCTGAAGTTCGAATAAGCGCGCTTCCACAAAACCTGAAAAGCGCGTGCGGACGAAACAATCGGGTAATAATAGACGCCGAAACGCGAAGCCAGCTCGCCCAGATGGTAAGGCAGGCCGGCACCGCAGGTAACGCCGTGAATCAGGCCTTTGGCCTTTTCCAGGACGCCGCTCAGAATTCTTTCGGAATCAGCCATTTCCCACAGCATGTTCATGTGAATGCGGCCGTTTCCGTTGGAAACCTCATGAGCGACCTGTGCCTGGGCGATACCGCCCTTGATGGCGTATTCAATCATTTCTTCATGGCGTTCTGCCCGGTTCTTTTTCGAAAAAGTCTCAATAATGACATTGCCTTTGCTGTCATAAAAATCCGGACTGACACCGGAGAAAGTCCCCACGCAGTTTTCTCTGGCCCAAGAGCCGGAGCTGCGTCCGTCACTGCCGTTAATCCCTTTTCCACCCTCGATTAAAGGCAGTACTTCCTTACCTGAAATCATGATTGGATTTAATTGTTTCAATGTCTTATTCCTTATAAAATTTTTTAATCAGGCTTTATATAGCATATTTTTTTTGATTTTTACAGCAAAAAAAACAAAATGTTACAGTTTTGTTACACTTGCTGCGTTCAGCGGGACAGCTCCAGAAGCCCCTGCGGAATATGGTCGATGGTAACCAGCGCGATAATCATGCAGATGAGCGCGTAAACCTGCAGCATTTGAGTCAGTGCTTTGTTCTGAAAAAGGGGCATTCTGTCGCGGTATTTGTGCAGCGCTTTGTTGATGCCGAGCATGACGAAGGTTGTCAAAATGGCCTGTATGCCCAGACCTGCTTCCCGGACCGTTTCCTCAATTCCCGAAAGGATTTTGAACAGAAACGTGAAAAACAGCATATAAACGGTAATAACGGCATAGGAAATATGCTGTATGCGGATGTCTTCAATCTTTTTTTCTTCTTTGTTGCGGCGCAGATTTTCCACCGACAGTGAGGAAATTTCCATGCCGCGCACCATCTGCGGGGTTTCCCGCTGTTTTTTGACGTCGAGCAGTGTTTCCTTAAAGCGTTCTTCGGCCACGCACAGTCCGCAGCCCTTGGCCGTAAAATAGGCGTGGTTGGTGTCCTTCCGGCAGGTTTTGAGATTGTGCATCAGATAATGCAAATGTTCCTGCCATTCTCTGGCCGACGGCCGAATCCCCCCTTTGACAAAGGCGCGTTCGAAAAGTTCCAGCGTTTTCTTGTCAAAATACTCGTGAATAGAATAGGGATGCGGCGCCTGATAGGTGTCGGGCCACAAGCCGTAGGCATAATGATATTGCTCGATGCGGTTCTGAATCGTCAGCATCTCTCCTTCTGTCTTTCGCGGTACGCCCGAGAACGGATGAATGCCGTTGTTCAGCAGTTTGAAAATCATGACCGCCAGCGCGAATTTGTCCTGTTCTTCGCCCATTTCTTCGCAGGAAAGGTCCATTCCTTCGGGATAGATGTATTCTTCGCTGACAAATTCTGCCGGATAGCGTCCCAGTTCCCCTTTGATGGAAAAACCGTCGCAATCGACCATTGCCACCATCATGGTATCTTTGTAAACCGAAACGTTGGACGGTTTGAGGTCGACGATGTAGTGTCCGCAGGTATGCAGTGCCGCCACCATTGACGCGATGTTGTAGGCGGCGAAAACCCTGTAGGCGTATTTTTCGGAAAGATGCAGTTTCTTTCGGATGGCCTTTTGCATCAGGTGGTCGAGCGAAACCGCTTCGCTCATATTAATCAGCGGCATCAGATAACCGACGCAAAAACCGTTTTCGTCTTCAAGAATGGCGTCGGGCCATGCAATCTGCACATATTCGGTTCCGTCTTTGACCGCCGGCGGAAAGTTCGGGCGGTTCAACAGCATGGCTTCGAGTTTTTTGCGATTGGTCGAACTTTTGCTCTTTTTATGGAAAATTTTTGCCACGCTGTTCGGATTAGCCAGATTCATGTAGATTTTTCCGGCGGCGCCGCCTTTGTTAATAAGCTCGCCGAGCCGAACTTTTTCGAAATGCCCGTCAGCATAAATGGCGTTGTAAATAACTGGCTGTTCTTCTTGCTTTTCCATTAAAGTTTGGCCCAGAAAAGAGTTTTGTCGTCATTGTTCAGCCGTTTGGCGTCCGGCGTATTGAGCGTGTTGTTCAAGGCGCGGATGGCTCTGGCCTTCTGCGTTTCGTTGCTGAGATATTCGTGAATGGGGTAGATAAATCTCTTTTCGATACGGCGAAAATCTTTCGAAAAGGCAAAACCGGTCACGCCGTCGCTCATCAGAAAAATGGCGTCGGCGTTTTCAAAGGCCGTAAACCGCAGATTTTCGCGCCAGTCGTCCATGGTGTAAAAATAGGTTTCGCAGGCAAACAGACCGTTTTCGGGACGCGAGGCGACGAAGTTTTCCGGATTGTGTTCGTCCAACGCCAGCGCCGCACCGTCGCCGATATGGAAAAACAGGCCCTGCCGTCCGTGGCAGACAGTGCCGACCAGCGTTGCCGCAAAATCGTTGATGCCTTCCTCGCTTTTGGTCTTGTTGTAACGGTGGCGCAGCAATTTTCCGCGCGAAACCTCAATCGCCTTGACGATTGTCCGCCGAATGTCCGAAAATTCCGCGTTTGCCAGCAAGTCTCCGACGGTTTCGCAGATAATCCGCGCGCCGATTTTGCCGTATTTGGCCGAACCGGCGCCGTCCGAAACCACGGCGACGAAATTTTTGCCCCGGTCTGTATAGCGGCAGTAATCCTGGCACGGCATGTTGCGAGCCTCGTGCAGAGGGCCGGTAATGCTCGTTGCCAGTGCGCGTATCTTGCCGTTTTTAGTTTTCATTCCAGTCACCGGTGTCTTCCAGTTGGTCGGGAATATTCGGGGCGGCTTTGGATATGCAGGAAACGCTGCGGCTCAGCCACAGGAAAAATTCGGTAAATTTAAGCCCGGTCAAACGCTTGGGCGACATCAGCGAAAATTTTGCCAGCTTTTCCAGATTGGCGCCCTGCGTGCCGACGGCATGAACCACGACTTTTTTGTTTTTTTGGGCGTAGCGGCATTTCTCGGCAATGATTTCCCAGTCGTAATCGGTCGGCTCGCCGTCGGAAATCAGAAAAATCCACGGCCGCTTTGACGTAATTCCGCAGCTGTCATACAGGCACTTCTGTTCTTCGATTTTCTGCAGGGCAAGTTCCATCGCTTTGCCGAGCGGCGTCAGCCCGCCGGCTTCCATTTCCGGCGCTTCGAAATTCATGGCGTCGACCCAGTCGGAAGAGATGACGGCTTCGTCTTTGCCGAATGCTTTGATAATCAGCAGCTGCACGCGCGAGCTGGCGTCAATGTCTTCCTTCAGTTCCTTTTCCAAAGCCTTGAGGCCGGCGTTCAGCTGTTTGATGGGTTCGCCGCGCATGGAACCGGAACAGTCCAGAACCAGAACGCAGGGCGTACGTTCGTTGGCGTTGTCGGCAAATTCCACATAGGGAATCATGTCATTTGTCAGATTATCGTTGTCAACCATCTCAAACTCCCGGAATTTCAGCTTTTAACGGCGGGGATAGCTGTGCGGATAGCCGCTGCCTTCAATCGGCGAAGGATCGGACATTTTGCCGCAGGCAAAAACCCCGGCAATGAGCAGAAGCAGCATCAAAACTCTCAGACCGTTTTTCATTTTTATTAACCTTTTCCTTGTATCAATAATTATAATACCTATATACTCTTAAAACCGGGTAAATACAAAAGCAAAAAACAAGTTATTAATAGGCGCAGCATGAAAAAGATTTTGATGGCTCTTCTGATTTTGGCGTCGACGGCCGGCTTTTCCCTGGCGCGGGAAGACGGCGTCAACATTTATGACACGCCCCGCGAACCGCCGTCCCGGCCGATTTATACGGAAACCGGCCGCAAGGTAAATCTGGCGGATTTCAAGGGCGATTTTCTGATTGCCGTTTTCTGGTCGCGTTACTGTGCGCCCTGCCTGCGCGAACTGGACAATCTTAACCGTTATCAGAAGATTGTCCGCAACGACGGCATCAGAGTTATTCTCATTTCGCCGGATACGGAGTGGAATACGGTTGACGAAATGAAAAAAATGTTGAAAAAATACCGTGCCGGCGATTTGGAAGCCTATACCGACGTCAACGGCCAGCTGGCCTCCGATTTCGGCATTTTTACTTCGCCGAATACGGTGCTGATTAACAAAGACGGCAAGGAAATCGGCCGCCTGCGCGGTTCCGCGGAATGGGACAGCGACGAGGTTGTCGAATATCTTTACAAAATAAAGGCCGAACATAACTAAAGGACTGCCATGACTGAAAAACTCCATATCTCCTGGGAAGAATTTCATCGCGATACCCGGGAACTCTGCGCTAAAATCAAAAATTCCGGAAACTATGACAAGATTATTGCCGTCAGCCGCGGCGGCCTGCTGCCGGCCGGCATCCTTGCCTATGAGCTGAATATCCGCAATACTGCGGTTGTCAATATGTCTACTTATGACGGCGACGTCAGGCGCGCCGCCGAAAGCTTTCAGCTTGCCGCTGCCGGGGTCGGTGCGGTTGATGAACATACCCTTGTTGTCGACGACCTGTCGGATAGCGGCAATACCTGCAATTTGCTGCGCCCGCTTTTTCCGCAGGCGCGTTTTGTAACCGTTTACGTCAAGCCCGCCGGCCGGGGCGCAGTTGACGTCTATGCCCGCGAAATGCCTGATTCCTGGCTCGTTTTTCCCTGGGATTGAAAAGCTTTTCCGACAGTCCGTTTTTTGCTTGTCAAAAGATTTTTTTTAGGATAGCATACATCATAGGTTGTATTTTACGGTGTTTTGCCGGGAAATCCGGACACTGTCTCGTTTTGAATTCGTTTTTTTAGTTTTTATCACGGAGAATAGCTCAATGACAACTTCTTCCGGACTATCTAAACCCAATATGTATAAAATCTCGCGCGGGCGCACGCTCAACGGCGAGCCAAACCCGATTGACGTCTACATCGGCCAGCGCATTCGCGTGCGCAGGCAGCTGCTCGGGCTTTCTCAGGAAGCCCTGGCCAAGAAAATCGGTATAACTTTCCAGCAGGTTCAGAAATATGAACGCGGCATGAACCGCATCGGCGCCAGCCGCCTGTGGGACATGATGCAGGTGCTCGGCGTTGACGCCAACTATTTTTTCAGCGGCATTGACGAGGAATTAAGCCGCCAAAGCCCGCGTAATCTCATTTTGTCGGACAATCTGCCGCAGGTCGAAAGCGAAAATCCGATAAAAAGCGACATCATGCAGGATACGGATTTTATTCGTATGGCTCGCGCTTACGAGCGTATTCAAAATACTCAGGCCGGGGAATATGTCCGCGGCCTGATTTTCAGCATTTCCAAATATTATCGGGAACCTTCCGTCACGTCATAAGTCGGGGAAGATGTTCTTGCCGCGCGCCATGCGCGTCATCTGGGTTTCAATTGAAGTCGCCAGATTCAGTTTGCCGGTCTTGATTATGCCGCGAACCTGGTCGCCTTTGGTTGAATCCGGATTGGCGAACAGATAGCTGACCAGCGGTATTTTGCGTTCGACGCCATTCAGCGTCTGGTGCAGGACGCCGAGCATGCCGCGCGAGAACAGGTCATAGGCCAGTTCTTCGCTCATGCTGGTTGAGGAGGCGTATTTAACCACCGAGTTGATGGCGTCGGTAATGTTGTTGGCATGAATGGTGGAAAGCACCAAATGCCCGGAAGTTGCCGCGCGCAGAACTTCGCTGGCGGTGTCCGGCGTGCGGATTTCTCCGACCATAATGTAACGCGGCTTGGAACGCAGTGCCGATTTCAGTCCTTCGCCCCAGTTGCCTTTCGGCGGCAGGGTCTGTTTGCATAGTCCCAGACTGCCGCCCACCGAGTGATAAATGCCGTCCAGAGGCATTTCGGACGGGTCTTCAATTGTGTAGGCAAAACCGCCTTCCATGGTCAGAAATTCTTTCAGCAGGCTTGATATTGCCGTCGTTTTACCGGCGCCGGTCGGGCCGGACCATAAAATCAGGCCGGAAGCCGTGCTCAGCGAAAGCAGATGCGTTGTCAGTTCATGATTGAAACCCAGCGAGGCGAACGGCGGAATCTTCTGCGGCATCTTACGCGCGCAGTATTGCACGCCGTAAAGGGCGACCGAGCGCTCAACGCGGTAGAATGTCCGCTCAAACAAAACCGAATAGCTCGGATTATTGCCGTCCCATGATTTTTCAACCAGATTGTAAAAAGCTTCAAAATCTTCGGCTTCGATAATTTTCAGGCCGTTTTCGGTTCGGTTGTCGCCGATAAAGGCCGTTTTGTCCGGCGTAATGTAAATATCGGAAAAAGATAAGTCATTAAGTTTTACCATCGTGTCCTCGTTGTCTTAATCATTTTGGACAACAATAGCATAAGATGTTTTAAGAAAGATTAAAAGAAAGCGGATTTGTTACTGGAAATACCAGCCGATGGCACAGGTTGGAGCCTCGCGGCAGGTGCATTTGGCAACCGCTTCGGAAATGGTAATCGGCAGGTCCGTGCCGGTGTAGGTTTCGGCGTCCATTTCGGCCAGCGCCAGTTCCTGATCGGAAACCCGCATGCCGATCAGGCCTGCGGAAGAGCCGGTTCCCCAGTCGGAACTCGCCATTGTGACGCAGGCTTCCTGCCCAAGTCCGTTATATACAATCTGAAAGGCGGCGCCGGCAGTTTCGCGGTATTTGGCTTCGCCGAGCAATACGCTGCCGGCAAAAACGTTGGTAACCGTAGAATCGGAGGCCTTCATGTCCGGCGAAATCACGCCGTAGGAAATTGCTTCTTTAAGCGTCAGTCCGGAATAGTTGCGCTGACCGGAATAGAGGGTTTGAATGGAGGCGACCAGCATTGAAATCTGATCCAGGCTTTTGCCGACCTTAAATTTAATCATTGCCCGCGAATAGCCGGCGATGCCGCCGATGGACAGGACGCCGATAATGGCCAGCACCCCGAGCATTTCTACCATTGAGCGGCCGCTCTGGCTGCCGTCTGTTCTTTTGTTATCCATTGTACATAATCCCCTCTGTACATGTTTTGCAGCATTAAAATATAATATCTGTTGAAAATAAATGTTTTTTTTGACTTTTTAACAGAGGCTCCGTACCACTGTCGGATACGGAGCCGTAAGGAAGGGCATATCCGGTATTACAGATAGGTCCATTTAATGGAGCAGGTAGCCGTCGCACAGTTACATTTAGATGCGGCATTAATCAAGGAAACCGGCAAATCCGCACCGGAATATGCAGTTCCGTCTGCATCCGAGTTTCCGACGTTCATACTGACCAAACCGGAAGACGAACCGGAACCCCAGTCGGAAGTCGCCATCGTAACGCAGGCTTCCTGACCCAGACCTTCGTACTTAATCGTGAATGCCGCATCGGCGTTGTTGTTTACCGTAGCCGTGCCAATCGTCACATCGCCGGCAAAAGCGTTGGTAATAACCGCTCCGCCGCCGTCCATTTCGCCCGGGATAATGCCGAAAGAAATGGCATTTTGGTTAGACAGTCCGGAATAGTTGCGCTGGCCTGAGAACAGCGTACGGATATTGGCGACCAGCATTGAAATCTGGTCCATGCTCTTATTGATTTTGAACTTGGTCATCGCCTTTGAATAGCCGGCGATACCGCCTACTGACAAAACGCCGATAATGGCCAGCACGCCCAGCATCTCCACCATCGAACGTCCGTTCTGTTCGTTCTTGTAAATATTTCTCATTGCCCTTCTCCTCATGAACACACGCAACCTTTATGATTACACTATATCTGAGAAAACGCTGATAAACAATCCTGTCTTTAGTCATAGACAAATTTGTGTATATCAAAAGTCATATATGACTTTTGAACGGTTGTATACCTGTTTTCGGACGCTGTCGGAACTTTTTCCTTATAGTCATCCCCGAGCTTGTTTTTATTATTGTTACAGTCACCCTCGGGCATGTTTTTACTACTGTCACCCCCGGGCGTGTCCCGGGGGTCCCTTTCTTGTTATGTTCGACCTTGTTTTTATTACTGTCATGTTCGGGCTTGTCCCGGACATCCAAGCATAGGCGTCACGCTGAGCGTGTGACCCGAATATCCAAGAAATAGATGCCCGGGTTAAACCCGAGCATGACGGAAATGCTTAATCGGACTTGATCCGGCAATCTAAAAGAGATGTCCGGCTCAAGGCCGAACATGACTGTAAGGAAAAAAGGCCGAACATGACAAAGAAAAAAAGCCCTCTCTTTTGAGAGGGCTTTTGCTTATTTGCTTTCTTTGTCGGCCGGTTTGGCTTTGGCTGTCTTCGCCGCCGGTTTCCTGACGGCGGTTTTCTTTTTGGCCGCCGGTTTTTTTACTGTGGCTTTGGCTTCAGCCTTGGCCGGTACCGCCGGTTTTTCGGTTTCGCTTTTAGCCGCAGGCTTTTTCTTGCCCGGCGCTTTTTTTGCGGGCGCCTTTTTTACCAATGCGGCTTTAATCTTTGCCGGCGCGGCATCTTCCTGCCGAACTTCAGCCTTGGCCGCTGCCGTTTTTCCAGTCGGAACATATTTGACGACGAACCAGATCAGCGCGCCGAGCATAACCGCCAGAAACAGCAGCGTGCTGCTGACTCCGAGCCAGCCCAACGGAATGAACAGAATGTAAGCGGCAGTCAGAACGACGGCGCTCAGCCGCATTCTGCTGTCAAAAGCCATGTCGCGGCGTGCCAGTTTGGCGATAACCTGCGTGCAAAGGGCATAAAACATGGTCAGAATCAGATACAGCACAAACAGGATGACAATGCCGGCAATGCCGCCGATAACCGCCGACCAGTTCAGCCAGCTTTTGAAGACGTCGGTATAATCGCCTTTGGGGATATAGTTGTCGCCCTCAATCTTAATGACTTTGACCTGGTTTCTGTTAACCGTGTAAATGTTGGTGCGGGTAACGTAAACGCCCTGCGGCAGCAGGTTGGCGTCCAGATTGGTAACGCGTGTGTCCAGAACCAGCGGCAGCGCCAGCGGCGTGTCTCTGCCTTCAATCCGTATCTGCGCCATTTTGAACGTGTTGAGCGGTTCGACGATTTGGCCGTTAACAACCTTAACCGGCAGCATCTGGTCGGCAATTTCCTGCGCATAGGGAACGTAAGCCGCGCCCTGAACCCTGATGACAATGGCAAAAATCAAGGCCATTAAAACCGACAGGCCGGCCAGAAACTTCATGCCCAGGCCTTGGCCGTTAAGGATATAACTGGTAATTTTTTTCATTTTTAACCCCGTTTTCAAATTGTTACTGATGTCTTTTTATAACCTTTTTCGGTAAATGTAAATTTATTTTTCTTGCCGGACGGGAAGATAGATTTTTTCCCAGCCCGAATTGTGCGTTGCGCCCTCAACGCGCACGACCGGATGCTTTCCGCCGACAAAGTCTTCAATCAGCGCCGCCGGCATGACCTTGTCGTCGCTCCCGGCATAATGAATTTGCGGAATTTCCAGATATTGCCGGCGGTAGCTTTCCAGGCTGAGCGATTCGTTGATTGGGGGCAGGCCGTGATATGTTGTCCAGGCCAGCGGATCCAGATTTCCGGCGATGGTTACCAGCTTTTTGACCCGGAGGCCGGGTTTGGCGGCGCTGATGAGTCCCGCCACCTGTGCGCCGCCCGAAAAGCCGACGAGAATAACCTCATGGCCTCCGGCCGTCTGCCGGACCGCGTCATATTCGGCATTAATCGCTTCCGGTGCAAAGCGCGCCGTGGTCCAATGCCGTTTGGCGCAAATCGGGCTCATTATGTACTGGCAGGGGCGCGCCAGATAGATGACGTTCGGCGACGGGTCGCCGAAGGCCAGTTCTCGCAGCATGGTTCCCTGCGGCGTCGGATCTGCGGTCGGGCGGCCGCGGCTATCAAAAGCATGGCCGTCCCCCTCGATATAAAACTTGTAAACGCCGTCCGGTTCGCTGATTTTCTGCCATGACGCCAGTTTGAAGTCGCGTGTTTCGATTTCCTTATATGCAAAATCGTCCGGAACCTTTATGCCCGAACAACCGGCCGACAGCAGCCCGAAAAGCGCGGCGATAAATTTGTGCATGTCTTTTCTCCGTTGTTTGTTTTCAATATATACCGGAAACGCCGCCTGCCAAATATTTTTTTACCCGTCTGGAAATTTTACCGCGCGTGATTAGATATTAGACGATTATAAAACCCGTTTGCAAAGGAGAACGATTATGGCTGCATCAAAAATACAACCGAATATGGGCATCTGGCATCTGATTGCCGGCATTGTCATTGCCGTGCTCGGCGTCTATGTCTGGTTTAATCCGGCGGCCACCCTGCTGGGGCTGGCGCTTTATCTTGGCATTATTTTCATTGTCGTCGGCGCCGGCTATTTTATGCTGTCTTTTTCCAACCGTTCCGGCTGGTACCTGACGGTAGGCATTCTTGACATGCTGGTCGGCGTTATCTTCGTCGGCAATCTCGGCCTGACCGCCGCCACCCTGCCGATTGTGCTGGCACTGTGGTTTCTGGCCATCGGCGTCATGCAGATTGTTGCGTCTTTCAGCCTGCGCCGCGAGGGATATTCCTGGGGCTGGTCGCTGCTGGCCGGCGTTTTGGGCGTGCTGTTTGCCTTCCTTATTCTGGCTTATCCGGCCATCGGTGCCGTTACCATTACCGCGCTGGTCGGCGCATATTTCTTCATGTATGGCGTTATTGAAATCGGCGAATACGTTTCCAACCGCCGTCTGATGCCGGCCGAGGCCGACATTTAGTTTTGTTTCCGCGTCCGGGCGGCTTTTGCTGCCCGGACGTTTTTTTCACAGGAGAAAATAATGGCGAATGAAAACAACAAAATCGGCTTGATTCCGGCAACGCTGATGGTTGCCGGCAATATGATGGGCTCCGGCGTATTTATGCTTCCTGCCAATCTGGCCGCCATCGGCAGCATTGCCATTTTCGGCTGGCTGATAACCATTGTCGGCGCTGTGGCTCTGGGGCTGGTGTTTTCCAAACTGACGCAGATTTATACCGCTGCCGGCGGTCCGTATGCCTATTCGCGCAAGGCTTTCGGCGATTATATGGGGTATCAGACCAATCTGGTCTACTGGCTGGCGAACGTTGTCGGCAACGTCGGGCTGGCGGTGGCCGGTCTCGGTTATCTTACCACCTTTTTCCCCTCGCTGAAAGATCCGCTGATTATGGCTTTGGCGCAGATAGGCGTTATCTGGTTCTTCACTTATGCCAACATTCTCGGGCCGAATATCGTCGGGCGCATTCAGGGAATGACGACCACGGTTGCCCTGCTGCCGATTGTCGGCATGGCGGTTTTCGGCTGGTTCTGGTTCAGCCGCGATACTTATATGGCCGGCTGGAACGTTACCGGCGAGAGCAATCTGACCGCTCTGGGCATGACACTTAATTTTACGCTCTGGGCTTTTATCGGCGTTGAAAGCGCCTCGGTTTCGACGGCCGTTGTCAAAGATCCGGCGCGCAATGTGCCGATTGCGACCGTGGTCGGCGTGCTGTTGGCGGCCGTCTGCTATATTCTGAGTTCGTCGGCGATAATGGGCATTATTCCCAATAAGGAACTGATTGCTTCTTCCGCGCCTTTCTCCGACGCCGTTTCCATGGCGCTGGGGCCGGTGGCCGGCAACATCGTCGCTCTCTGCGCGGCAATCGGCTGCCTGGGTTCGCTGGGCGGCTGGACGCTGCTTGTCGGACAAACGGCCAAGGCTGCCGCCGATGAGGCGTTTGAAGCTAAGTGGGACCGCATCATGGCCATCCGCGACGACGTCAAGAAGGTGCTGGAGCAGGCCCGTGCCGATAAGGTCATCGGCTCTGCGCTGGAGGCCGGTCTGACGCTGTACTGCAGCAAGGAGGTCTACGACTTCCTGAACGCCATCCCGATGGATGAGCTGGCTGACCTGTTCATCGTCTCCCACGTTGACCTTGTCGAGGGTGAGGGCGGCGTCAAGGGCCTGGTCGAGGGTCTCGGCGTCAGCGCTGCCCATGCGGCTGGCAACAAGTGCCTGCGCTGCTGGAAGTACGAGACCACCGTCGGTGAGGACGGCCTCTGCCCGCGCTGCGCTAAGGTCTTGAAGCAGTAAATTTACTCTACCGTCAGCGGTGCTTATACGTTTAAGCACCGCTGATTTTTTCGGATAAGGTGTTGTATGATTTCTGGTTTGTTATCGCTGGCAGGAGCGGCCATTCTGGTCGTCATTGACCAGCTCATCAAGCATTGGGCCACGGCGGCGCTGCTGCCGGTGGGCAGCATGGACGTGCTGCCCGGCGTTGTGGAGCTGCGCTACTGCCTGAATGACGGCATGGCGTTTTCGATGCTGGCCGGTAAGCAGGGACTGCTCATCGGCATGACGTCGGTCATGCTGCTGGCTGTCCTTATCATGCTGTTCGTGCGCAAAATGCCGCTGACAGAGCGCGCAGCCTGGACGCTGGTACTGGGCGGCGGCGTGGGCAACCTCATTGACCGCGTGCTCAACGGTGTGGTCGTGGACTACATCAACGTGCTGTTCATGCGGTTTGCCATCTTCAATTTTGCGGACATCTGTGTCTGTGTGGGTGTGGCCCTGTGGGTGCTGGTCATCTTCCTGGAAGAAGTCCAGGAGCAAAAGGAGTCCTGACCGATGGAACAGCGTGAGTTTATGGTAGAGGCGGAAGCCGCCGGGCAGCGCATTGACCGCTTTCTGAGCGGCGAGGATACCGGCCTTTCCCGCAGTGCTTTGCAGGCTCTTGTAGCAGAGGGCCATGTGCTCTGCAACGGAAAACAGATCGCCAAAAGCCTCAAGCTGAAAGCAGGCGATACCATTTTGCTGGAGATCCCGGATGCAAAGCCCATTGAGGCAGTGCCGCAGGATATCCCGCTGGATATCGTCTATGAAGACGAGCACCTGTTGGTGGTCAATAAGCCCAAAGGAATGGTCGTTCACCCAGCCCCCGGCAACCCGGACGGCACCCTGGTCAACGCCCTGCTGTGGCACTGCAAGGGCAGTCTTTCCGGTATTGGCGGCGAGATCCGCCCCGGCATCGTCCACCGCATTGATAAGGACACCAGCGGCCTGCTGGTGGTGGCAAAGGACGACGCCACCCACATCGGGCTTTCCCAGCAGATGGCGGTGCACAGCGTAGAGCGCGCCTACCAGACGGTGGTCTACGGCGGCTTTGCGCAGGACGAGGGCTTTGTGGAAGCAAACCTTGGCCGCAGCAAGACCGACCGCAAAAAAATGGCGGTCTACCCGGCCACCGAGCCCCACACCAAGTACGCCTACACCGGCTATAAGGTGCTGGAGCGGCTGGGCGAGTTCACCCTGCTGGAATGTCGCCTAAAGACCGGCCGCACCCATCAGATCCGCGTACACATGGCCTCCATCCACCATCCGGTGGCGGGGGATCCGGTGTACGGCCCCCACAACTGCATCACCAGCCTGCACGGTCAGTGCCTGCACGCCAAAACGCTGGGCTTTATCCACCCCATTACCGGGGAGCAGCTGCGGTTTGATTCTGAGCTGCCGGACTACTTTACCCATTTTCTCGCAACACTCAGGAGGAAAAACACATGAACGATTCTCTGGCATCCACTCTGGTGCTCTGTGATCTGGATAACCTGCTGCTGGGCGAGGATGGCAATCTGACCCAGGTGGTGCGGGACGTTTTGCAGCTGTTCAGCAGCCGCGGCGGCAGACTGACCGTTTTTTCGCAGCGCTCTCCGCGTGCCGTGCGCTCCATTTTGGGCAGTGTGCGTCTGGCAGCGCCTGCGCTGGTGTGCGGCGGCACCATGGCTTACCACTATGCCGATGGCAACCGGGTACCCCTGTGCAGCTTTGCCCAGCAGCAGGAGCTTTTCAACTGCCTGCCGGACACCCCCGGTGTGGGCGTCGCCGTGCAGATGCAGGATGGCACCACCCGGGTGCTGCGCATGAGCAACGCACTGGAGCGCCATCTGCGGCAGGAGTGGACCCCCTATCTGCTGGCAAACGCCGCTGATATCCACCCTGAGCAGGTGCTGCGGGTGCTGTTGTATCAGGACAGCAAGTCTGTGCCCCTGATCTCGCTGGCGGAAAAGGCCATTGGAGATCGTGTTGCCCTGCTGGGCGAACGTATCGCCCCGGACACCCTTGTCCTTACCCCCAAGCGCATCTCCGGCCGGGAAATGCTGGACACCGTCTGCACCATGGCGCAGGTGGGTGCAGAGCAGGTTCTGGTGCTGGCTGGCAGTCAGCCCATGCTGGAGCTGGTGCAGGCTGTGGAGCACAGCGCTGTTGCCGCCGATGCCCCGGCAGAGCTGCGCCTTGCCGCCAGGCAGATCACCCTGACGGATGCCGCCGGTGGCGCTGCCGTGGAGGTTTTGTACCGCATGGTGCGTGCTGCTGAAAAATCCGTGTAAAACTTATGCAAAGTCCTCTGTGAATTTTCCGCAGAGGGCTTTCTTTTTGGCAAAAAATCAGGTAGAATGGGAGAAGAAACTATGCCGGACAAAAAGCGCCGCGAAAGGCTGTTTCTGCTGCTGTGCCTTGCCGTCGCAGGGGTCTGTGCTGTACTGGCGTTCCGTTTCGCAGTGCCGCTGCAGGCACAAACGCCGCAGACGCTGCCGGATACAAGGGAACTGGCAGCGTATACGCAGGTGGAACTGAACACAGCTGATGCAGACGCTTTGTGCACCCTGCCCGGCGTCGGCCCCCGCAATGCACAGGCCATTCTGGACTACCGGGCGCAGTACGGCCCGTTTGCACGGGTGGAGGATGCCGCGCAGGTGCCGGGCATTACTCAGGCAATGGTGGATTCATGGGCAGGGCAGGCGTATGTCCGCTAGGGTGTAGCCTGCTTGCTGCCTTGGTCAAAGAGGAAATACGGAGATATATTGTTATGAGTGACGAATCGATCTTTATCAACCGCGAACTGAGCTGGCTGGATTTCAATCGCCGCGTTCTGGCGCTGGGCAAGGACAAGAATGTCCCGCTGGGCGAACGGATCAAGTTTCTGGCAATTTACGGCTCCAATCTGGACGAGTTTTTCATGGTGCGCGTGGGCTCCTTGCAGGAGCGCGCAAACCTTGAGCAGGGCAAGACCAAAAAGGAAAAGCGGGAAAACAAGACCAACATGACCGCCGCCGAGCAGCTGGCCGCCATTATGCCCAAAACGGCGCAGCTGCAAGAGGAATGCGATAAATTCTACGCAAAAGCGCTGGAAAATCTGGCGGAGAACGGCTACCATAAGGTGGATTTCGACCACCTGACCAAGGAGGAAGAGCATCTCTGGAAAAAATACTTCCAGTCGGAGCTGTTCCCCATCCTCAGCCCGCAGATCGTGGATAACCGCCATCCGTTCCCGTTTTTGCGCAATAAGGAGATCTATCTTGGTGTGCTTCTCAAGGAAAAGCATACGCAGGAGCAAAGTCTTGGTATTGTGCCTATCTCCAGCCAGATGGAGCGGATGCACTTTATCAAAAAGGACGGCGCTGTGCAGTTTGCACTCACCGAAGAGCTGGTGCTGCACTATGCGTCCAGCATCTTCGGCAAGGATTCCATACAGGAAAAATGTCTGTTCCGGGTCACCCGCAACGCGGATATCGACGTGAAAGAAGGTATGATGGATCACGATATTGATTATCGTGAGATCATGACCGAGCTGCTCCGGCGCCGCCGCAAGCTGGCGGCTGTCCGTTTGCAGATCACCCCCGCCCCGGCACCGGAGGTGGAGCGGCTGCTGTGCAGCCGTCTGGAGCTGACCCGCAAGCGGGTATTCTTGCAAAAGAGCCCGCTGGACCTGAGCTTCTTCTTCAAGCTTTCCGGCCGCATGGAGACCGAGGGACACCCGGCGCTGTTCTACACCCCCGCACGCCCCATGCTGCCGCCGCCGGATTATGATCTGGCCACTGAGGTACAGAAGCATGATGTGCTGCTCAGCTACCCGTACCAGTCCATCCGCCCCTTTATCGCCATGCTCAAAAAGGCCGCACAGGACCCGGACGTCATCTCCATTAAGATGACCCTCTACCGCATGGCGCGGGAGTCCCAGATCGTGCAGGCGCTGATGGAAGCAGCCGAAAACGGCAAGGAAGTGGTGGCGCTGGTAGAGCTGCGCGCCCGC
>ERZ780139.882-NODE-882-length-29374-cov-7.532556_pt1 | contig 29374 bp, 22 predicted proteins | sample MGYA00511476_ERZ780139 | MGnify/ENA primary metagenome ERZ780139 (study PRJEB29588, sample SAMEA2158190) | human gut metagenome | biome: human gut; feature: human-associated habitat; material: faeces | place: Denmark | collected 2008/2010 ... | reverse complement strand
AGAGCATCTGCCTTACAAGCAGAGGGTCACAGGTTCGAGCCCTGTAGGTCCCATTTATTCATATGCCGATGTGGCTCAATTGGCAGAGCAGCTGATTTGTAATCAGCAGGTTATCGGTTCGAGTCCGATCATCGGCTTTATACAATTTAATATTGAATTGTATTATGGGCAGATTCCCGAGTGGCCAAAGGGGACAGACTGTAAATCTGCTGCAACTTGCTTCGATGGTTCGAATCCATCTCTGCCCATTAAAAAACCTCAAGTCGTATGACTTGAGGTTTTTGTGTTATTCTGAAATTATCATTTAATCGGCCTGCGCCCCGGTGGCGGTAAGCACAGACTCCCATGCCATCGTATCAGGCCAGTCCTTTGTATCAAAGCCATCACGGATACATCTGCTGTAGTAGTCCAGCTTGTTTCGTATCGGCGAATCATCTGTGAATCTTGCATCATCATAGATGCCGTTAATATAATTGTCTATCGCGGTTCCGAATATTTCAGAGCGGTCCTCTGTTGCAAAGGTCATGCCGTAGGAATCAATGAAATACCCGGATATGTGGCTCGATGGATCATCCGGATTGTAGTTTGCGTAGCTGTCATCATAGGAGAAGCTGTCAGGATTAAAGCTGTTCCATTTCCCCTCAGAAAACTCGCTCTTTTCATCGTAGGTGTGTATGAATGTAAGCCTCTGGTCAATCAGATGGGAAATCTCATGGCCTACAGTGTAGCTGAAATCCCAGCTGTAGTTGCAGTTTAGAACCATCACATTGTGGTTGTTTATTATATTTACGAAGCCACTTGGCTCATTTATCATATCTGAGTGGCCTGATGAAATATCACCGCACAGATAGATTCGCATGCCTCTTATATCGCCATAACACAGCTGTGTGAAAAAGTCATCAGGGAAACAGCCAAGTATTTCCTCAAGCGAATCCAGAGCGACCGACAGCTTATCCTTGTTCTTAAATTGATGGATATCGTAGTAATCAATTCTCTTTGGCACCTCAGGCCCGAAATATATGGAAAAGCCGTATTTCTGTTCAAGGGCTGTGATACGTGCATTTATGTCGGATAAATCACCCCAGTCATATGAAGCGGTGTCGGGGATCAGAGTGACCTCATCGCCGTATGTATTGTAGTCAGAATCCTTCCCGGCCTCTTCCATAGCCTCCTGATTTTCATCGGTACTGTCAGATGGGTCTATGGCAGAATATGGGGATACATATGAGCCATCATCGCGTAAGGCCTGTAGCAGTGTATCACAGTCATTGTATGACGTGATTTCGGCTTTGCTGTCATTCTTGCCCTTGTCGAGTGACCAGATGAGAATTTCCGGGTTGCACTGCGCTGTGTACAAAAGCATCATAACACAGTTTGCATCAGGCAGATATACCGAGTTGGCAGAACAGTAGGTCTTGGTATCGGCTGCCGCAGAGTCGGATGAGCTGTCGGACATTTTGCCTGTGTTTCGAGTCGCCAGATTGTATGAAAAGGATGAACTGACACCGGTGGCGGGTGAATATTTATAGTAACTGATGATGTTGTCCGAGGATAAATCCTGGCATCGTATGAGCATGTCACCATCCTCTGCCAAAGTCACATCCACCACATCCGGCAGTGAAAAAAAGCTGTTTTCTCCATCGGATGAATGATAGTTCCAGATATTGTTGGCCGTATCTGCCTCGATTACAAAGCCCTTTGAGTCGACACATGACATGGAAAAACTTTGTCCTTCGTAGGTTGAAAGCACTGTGTTATCGTCAATCCTTATATCAGAGACTGCATATTTGTAGGTATCGGGTGTGACACCTGACACGAGAGCATATTTTCCGTCAGCGGAGGTGGCAATCTGTGAGACATCATAATAATTGCCGGGATTCGGCACATCGCCATCATCAGAATCTGATGTATCGCAATTGCCATCATAGTCCTCAGGATTATATTTGCAGGTTTTTATCTCCTTTAAATCCTTATCATAGATTGTTGCCCTGCCGGCATCGGAATTGATGAGCCAGAGTCGGTCACCTTTTATCATGTAGTCATCACAGTCGGTTTTGTCGTGAGTGAGGCTTGCCGTGATTTCATTGGACCAGGGATTATATACATCAAATGAATACTGAACAGATTGATCATCGGTCTCTATGATGGAATTATTGTAGCTGCCCTGTCCTACCATAAGGATGTTATCACCAAACTGTCTTGTATCATTGTACGGCTGCCCCTCAAAGGCGACATTGTGCAGGATAGACAGATTGCTGCTTCCTTTAACACTTGTGGTATCCTCCCAAAACGCAGGTGATTTGTGCAGAATAGCCTGCTTTTGTGCGGGACTCTTAAATAGATAAGAGACATCCGAAAAAGAGCAGGCTGTCATGGAGATTGCACTGAAAAATACCAGCGAATATGTAATTAAAGTGGTTACATGTTTGCGTTTGAACAATTTTGCCTCCTTTGGAAGGTGGTATATATGCAGGCTATTCCTCAGCAGCATGTGCGGTGGAAACTCGTGCAGTAGATTCTCTTTCAATCAGCCTTGGACGTAGCTGTGTGCGGCTGATTGGAATATGGTGAATGAGCGAATTCAATATAATATATGCACAGCGGCCCAGATCATTACGCTCCTGTCTGATAGTGGTAAGAGGAGGGGTAAGGGCTGCGGCAAACTTGACATCGTCAAAGCCTACCACACTTATATCATTTGGCACATTGAAGCCGTGCAGCTGGCACTCTAAGATAACACCCTTTGCTATAGTGTCGCTTCCGCAGAGGATAGCGGTGGCACCTGCTGCAATAAAATTTGAAACGTAATACTGTGCGGTTTCAGGAATATAGTAGCCGTGTCCCATGAGCTCCGGGTAGATTTCAAGACCGGCATCGCGCATAGAGTTTTCAAAGGCTTCCTGACGCTGATCTGAAACCAGGGAAAAAAGAGAACCATTGATAAAGGCAATCTTTTTATGACCCAGATTGTGCAGATGCTTTACAGCCATGTCAATGCCCTCGTAGCTGTCGGTGCCTACATAGGCTACATTGGGATTGTTTTCTATATAGTTATCAAACAAAACGGTAGGCATTGTAGTATTTTTGAGCTGCTGCATCCATTCATCGTGAAGAGCAAAACCTACCAGAAATGCGCCACAATAGCCATTCTTTAATATATATGTATCATATTTTTCTTCTGCCTGAAGCTGAGGTGTGACAGGGATGATGTCCACGTCCCATTTGTGCTTAAAAGCATTCTGTTTGAAACCAAGCACTACATCATATCCGAACTCATCGATAGACTCGTAGTTCATATTTTCAATAAACAGAGCCAGCTTGCGGTTTTCTACCTTTCTGGAGCGCTTTGTGCTGTAGCCCATTTCGACAGCAGTGTCTAAAACTGTCTGACGAAGCTCCTCACTTATATCGCTGGCACCATTTAATCCCTTTGAAACAGTGCTGATTGACACGCCCAGCCGGGCGGCAATATCCTTAATAGTAGCCATAGTATTTGTCCTTTCTTATGTGATAATTAAATTATACATTTACTATCAGAAATAGGCAATATTTTCTGTAATAAATTTTTCGAAAAAAATCTTCGAAACTGTGGTAATAACTACCAAAAAATGAATGTAAATTACGTGAAAAATGGCAAAAATGAGTTTAAAACCACTAAAAAGATTGACAAATCTGACAATAGGAAATAAAATAATCTCAGATACGAAAAAAATAGAAAATTTTAGGAAAGAGGAATGGTAATTTGGAGGCCAGAGAAAATCTCAGAGGCTCCGGAATACTTCTTTCAATCTCGAGTCTGCCGTCACCATATGGTATAGGTACTCTTGGGAGAGAGGCTTACAATTTTGTTGATCTCCTTGGTGATTTGAAACAGAAGTACTGGCAGGTTCTTCCGGTTGGCCCCACCATATTTGGCGATAGTCCATATCAACCATCATCAGGCTGTGCGGGCAATATCTATTTCATAGATTTAGATAAGCTGGTAGATGAGGGGTTGTTAGAGAAGGAAGAGATCCTGGGGTATAACTGGGGCACAGACGAATCAGAAATTGATTATGCAGCATTACATCAGAACAGATGCAGGATTTTACAAAAAGCGTTTGAAAGATTTGATACAAATGCACAAGAGTTTCAGGATTTTGTAAAAAAACAGTCGGAGTGGCTTGAGCAATATGCATTATTTATGACACTGAAAACCGACAATTTATACAAAAATTGGAGCGAGTGGCCAAGCGAGTATAGAAATCCGCAAACGGTTGCGCTTGAAAAGTACCAAAAAAAGAATTATAATACAATTACTTTTTGGAAGTTCTGTCAATATAAATTCTTCGAGCAATGGGAGGATTTAAAAAATTATGCTAACTCAAAGGGTGTCTACATAATAGGCGATATCTCATTCTATGTAGGATATGACAGTGTAGATGTGTGGGCAGAGAGACAACTCTTTATGATGAGCGCAAACGATACACCAGAGTATGTTGCAGCTGCCGGTCCTGATAAGTATTCAGAGAGCGGACAGGTGTGGGGCAATCCGATGTATGACTGGGATGCCATGAAGGAGGACAACTTCTCATGGTGGAGAAAGCGAATGCGTGTATGCAGAGAACTTTTTGATATTGTCAGGATTGATCATTTCGCAGGAATTGTGAAAGCATATGCGGTACCGTACGGACAGGATAAGAGCCTATCCGGGAAATGGTTCAAGGGACCGGGACGTAGGCTTGTCAATGCAATTAACGAAGAGCTTGAAGGGGTTAATGTAGTGGCTGATGATTATACATCAGCAAGCCTTTTACCGGGAGTGAAAAAACTCCTTGCAAAATCTGGCTGGATGGGAACTAAGGTCATGATGTTTGCTTTTGATGGTGATCCGACAAACGAATATCTGCCACACAATTATACCGATTCACATGTAGTTGCATATATTGGCACACATGACAATGAGACGATAGTTGGTTCATTCAGTGACAAGACAGATTATGAGCTTGCTTATCTGTATGAGTATCTGAATATTGAAAATAAATCACAGGTTCCAAATGCTCTTATCAGGGAGCTGTATCACAGCACCGCAGAGCTGGCGATAGTCCAGATGCAGGATATATTAGAGCTTGGAAATGAGGCAAGGATGAATTATCCTTCGACAGTCGGACATAACTGGAGATGGCGCATGACAAGTAAGCCACACAGATTGGACAACGAAAAGATAGCCTGGATTAGAAACATTGCGGTGGTTTACCGCAGATAATTAATTTGATATAAGTTGCACGGCAATTTATATATATACTTTTTTACATTTTATATTCAAAAAGGAGAGGAAGATATGAAGAAGAAAGTATTAGCATCTTTACTTTGCGCTTCTATGGTAGCAACAATGTTTGCTGGATGCGGAAGCGGCAACGGAGGAAATGGAACAGAGAAAGCCGACAAGAAGGACGGCGGTAAGGAGACCATTACAGTAATGGGACCTGCAGAGGATTTAGACGATGCACAGGGCGCTTGGCTTAAGACAGAGTGTGAGGCATTCGCTAAGGCAAATCCTGATTTCAACATCGAGTTCAAGTATGTTACATCATCTGAGAGTGATGCAAAGGACGTTGTTACAAAGGATCCTAAGGCAGCAGCTGATGTTTACATGTTTGCAAACGATCAGCTTGAGCCATTAATTAAGGCTAATGCTATTGCTAAGTTAGGCGGAGATACAGCAGAGTATGTTAAGTCATCTAACTCAGAGGCTATGGCTGCAACAGTTACATATGATGGAGACATCTACGCAGTTCCTTATACATCAAACACATGGTTCATGTACTATGACAAGAGAGTCTTCTCTGAGGATGATGTAAAGAGCCTTGATACAATGCTTACAAAGGGTAAGGTTTCATTCCCATTTGATAATGGCTGGTATCTCAATGCATTCTATGCAGCAAACGGATGTACAATCTTTGGAGATGGAACAGACAAGGCTGCCGGATATGACTTCAGTGGAGATAAGGGTACAGCAGTTACAAACTACATCGTAGATTTATTTGCAAATCCAAACTTTGTAATGGATAACAATGAGGGATCACTTGGTCTTGCTGGACTTAAAGATGGTTCTATCAACGCTTACTTCAATGGTAACTGGAACTATAACAAAGTTAAAGAGGCACTTGGTGAGGAGAACGTTGGTGTTGCAGCTCTTCCTACAATCAATATTGGTGGAAAAGACTGCCAGTTAAAGGCATTCTTAGGATCTAAGGCTATCGGTGTTAACCCTAACTGCAAGAACCAGGAAGTAGCAGTTAAGCTTGCAGCATTCCTTGGCAGCGAGGACGCACAGCTTGCTCACTTCAAGTTAAGAGGACAGGCTCCTGTAAACAAAGATCTTGCAACAAACGAGGAAGTTGCAGCAGATCCAGTAGCAGCAGCTATGGCTAAGGTTTCATCTGATTGTTCAGTAGCACAGCCTATCATTGATATGTCAGGTTACTGGGATGCAGCTACACCATTCGGTGATGCTTTCCAGAACGGTGCAGAAGGTCAGATTACAAAGGACAATGCAGCTCAGAAGACAGAGGACTTCAATACTCAGCTTAATGATTCTCTTAAATAATTAAGTAGATCAGATTATGATTCCAAGGTTCCGGGTAGCCGGAATCTTGGAATAAATTAGTTTAAAGGATTGGCATATATAATGCATGCCAGGAGGAAAAGTATGTTAGGAGCAAACAAAAAGAAAAAAGTTTCGGAATTTGCTACTCCGTATACTGTTGGCAATGCCCTCACAAAAGGCGGAGCTACAGTTAAGCTATCGGCACTCGTAATGGGACTTGCCAATATGGCTCATAAGCAGATTATAAAGGGTCTGATTTTTCTTGCTATAGAGATTGCATATATAGCATATATGGTTAGCGCTGGTGCTTATTACATTTCCATGCTGCCTTCACTTGGCTGGAGAAAGCAGGAAGAGGTATTTAATGAGCAGAAGCAGATTTATGAATATGTTGCGGGCGACCAGTCAGTATTATTACTGTTATATGGCGTCATAACAATTGCCATCACAGTATTATTTATTTACATGTGGTGCGAGAATTTAAAGAGCGGATATAAGGCAGAATGCCTTTCAAAAGCTGGAAAAGAAATCAATTCTTTTGGCAAAGATGTCAAGGATTTATTTGATAAAAACCTACATAAGACACTTATGTTTCTTCCACTTATGGGAATATTTGTTTTTACCGTTTTACCATTGCTGTTCATGATTCCAATGGCCTTTACAAATTATTCGGTAAAGGGTGATCATCTGGTATTGTTCGACTGGACAGGCTTCGCTTCATTCGGACAGGTGCTTGGACTTGGTGGTAAGCTTGGTAAGATATTCTGGAGAGTACTTGGATGGACAATCTGCTGGGCTGTATTTGCAACCTTCCTTTGTAACTTCCTTGGACTCATTCTTGCTATCGTTATCAATCGTAAAGAGACACATTGCAAGGCTTTCTGGCGTACATGCTTTGTTATCTCAATTGCGGTACCGCAGTTCGTATCACTCCTTGTAATGAGACAGATGTTCCAGCCACAGGGTGCTGTTAATAACCTGCTTTTGGAGTGGGGCTGGATTGATAACCCGCTTCCATTCTGGACCAACACTATGTGGGCGAGAGTTTCTGTTATTCTCATCAACTGCTGGGTAGGTATTCCGTATACCATGCTTCAGGTTACAGGTGTATTACAGAATGTGCCTTCAGAGCTTTATGAGGCTGCAAAGATTGATGGTGCAAACGCAGCACAGATCTTCTTTAAGATCACACTCCCATATATCATGTTTATCATGGGACCATATATCATCACACAGTTTACCGGAAATATCAACAACTTCAACGTTATCTACCTGTTATCAGCAGGAAAGCCTACACCTGTCGGAGACAGTGCAGGAAAGACGGACCTTCTGGTTACGTGGTTGTACAAGCTGACTATTGATAATCAGGAGTACAATATCGGTGCCGTTATCGGTATCCTCACATTCATTGTACTTTCTATCGTAGCGCTTGTTACATACAGAAATACAAAATCATACAAGGATGAGGAGGGATTCATGTAATGAGTAGTGTAGCAAAAGCAAAAAGACCTATGTCTGCCGGACGTGCTAAGAAAGTAGCAAAGAATTCCCTTGTTCATATCATTCTTGGAATACTTGCTGTAGTATGGCTGTTCCCGATTTTCTGGATTATTATGACAAGCTTTAGAGCTGAGAGTGGTGCTTATACAAAGTACTTCTTCCCACATGGCCTTACATTTAGCAACTATACAAGGCTGTTCACAGAGACTACACTGTTGAACTTCCCGAGAGCATTTTTTAATACACTGTTTATATCAGTGTTCTCATGCATCATTTCAACAGTATTTGTACTTTCTGTTGCGTATTGTATGTCACGACTGAGATTTAAGATGCGTAAGCCTTTCATGAATCTGGCTATGATTCTTGGATTGTTCCCGGCTTTCATGTCAATGGTTGCCGTATACTTTATCTTAAAGGCTATCGGACTTACAGAGGGTAGCGTACTTCGTCTTTCACTGATCCTCATATACTCAGCAGGATCGGGAGTAGGCTTCTATATCGCAAAGGGATTCTTTGATACTGTGCCTAAGTCTCTTACAGAGGCTGCCATCCTTGACGGATGTACACAGTTTCAGGTATTTCACAAGGTAATCCTGCCACTCAGTAAGCCAATCGTAGTATATACAGTGCTTACAGCATTCCTTGCTCCATGGCTCGATTTCGTATTTGTAAAGGTTATCGTTGGTCCAAACGACAAGTATTGGACAGTATCTCTTCTCCTTTACAACATGCTTGAGAAAGAGTTTATAAACGGATGGTTCACAAGATGGGCTGCTGCTGCAGTTATTGTATCAATACCTATCTCAATACTTTTCGTCATCATGCAGAGATTCTACGTGGATGGACTTACAGGAGCTGTCAAAGGCTAATTTGGTTTTATTTGGGCCGCTGCACTTTTGTGCGGCGGCTTTTGGTTTATATTGGGTTGTGGCAAACTTTGGGGGTGTGTGGCAAACTTAGCACTTTCAGGTTGTGTGGTGCCGGTGTGGCACACAGTGCTAAGTTTGTTGCTACTTTGTGGAAGATGTGAGAATTGAGTTAACTACATACTTATGAGTAATGCTGGCTGCGTTGCAGCGTCGCAAAATATCCGGTGGACGATTGTTCAGTGCGTATTGAAATGGAGTGTGGAAAAAGCACGAGAATCGTATATTTTAGCGAATATGTGTAGTGATTTTATAGATACAAATTTGCTCAGAATTTAGTTAAGAAAAGGAGTGCGTATGATTAATAATAAAATAGGCGGCCGCAATATGGTCGGCAGGGCTGTGAATAGATTGGCGGGCAGGCTGACTGCTGTGGCATTGACGGCAGCTATGGCGGTGTCGATGCTTGCGGGATGTGCTGCGGGTGGAAAGAATACCGAGACGGCAGCAAAGAAGGAGTACAAGCCTTCTGCTATGGAGCAGATGAATGCGAAAAATGATCCTAATGTGATTCAGGACAATTACAGGACATGCTATGAGGTGTTCGTATACAGCTTTTTTGACAGTGACGGTGACGGCATTGGGGATTTAAAGGGACTTACAGAGAAGCTTGACTATATCGAGGGACTTGGCTGCAATGAAATCTGGATGATGCCTATTATGCCTTCTCCTTCATACCACAAGTATGATATTACGGATTATATGAATATTGACAAGCAGTATGGTACTCTGGATGATTTTGATGCGCTTATTACGGAGTGTCACAAGCGAAACATCAATGTGATTATTGACTTTGTAATAAATCACACATCTAACGAGCATCCGTGGTTTAAGGCGGCTGCTGATTATATCAAGTCGCTTCCTGATGGGGCAGAGCCGGATCCTTCGGAATGTCCTTATGTTGATTACTATAATTTTAGCAAAACCAATACCGGAGGCTACAACCAGTTGCCTGGCACGAATTGGTATTACGAGTCACAGTTTGTAGACAGCATGCCTGACCTTAATCTGCAGAGCGAAGCTGTAAGAGGGGAGATTGACAAGATTACATCCTTCTGGCTTGACCGCGGCGTGGATGGCTTCAGACTGGATGCTGTGATTTATTACAATAATAATAACCAGACTGAGACTATAGATGACCTCACATGGCTTGTGAACAATGTGAAGAGCAAAAAGGCCGATGCTTATATGGTTGGTGAGGGCTGGACTACATACAGAGAGTATGCGAAGTACTATAAGAGTGGAATTGACAGTATGTTCAACTTTGATTTTTCACAGCAGGATGGATATATTGGAAAGGTGTTAAATGGTGCAGCAAATCATGGTGCCAGCACATACGGCAATGCTTTGGTTGATGTGGAAAATGAGATAAAGAAGTATACAGACTCATACATTGATGCACCTTTTTATACAAATCATGATATGGGACGCAGCGCAGGATACTACAACGGAGATAATGCCGAGGAGAAAACCAAGATGGCGCAGGCTATGAATCTTCTTATGCCCGGAAATGCTTTTCTGTATTATGGAGAGGAAATCGGCATGAGAGGCACAGCCAATGATGAGACGAAGCGTCTTGCCATGAGATGGAGCGGGGATTCAAAAGCTAAGGGAATGTGTGTGGGACCTCAGAATGCAGAAGAAACCGAGCAGACATATGATACCCTTGATAAGCAGATGGACGATCCATATTCTATTTACAACTTTGTGAAGCAGACAATATCAATAAGAAATGCTTTCCCGGAGATAGCACGAGGTACAAATACCTTTGAAAAGAATCTGTCAAATGATAATGTGTGTATATTCACAAGAGAGTACAATGGTGAGAAATCAGTGCTTATATTTAATCCATCAAAGGATGAAGCAAGTGTGGATGTGTCATCGCTTGGAGTAAATGATGCTGTTGCAATGCTTCAGACTACAAAGAAAGCACCTTCATATAAGGATGGAACGGCAAAGCTGCCGGCGTATTCGGTGCTTGTTTTGAAGTGAAAATATTTGATGAGAATAAAAATTTAATAGTTTAAAGGAATTTGAAGAAGAAATATGAAAAACCGCCCGATGGGCGGTTTTTTCAGCTATACCATTTCATGAAGCATATCTACAATCACTTCTCTGCAATGAGCTCCGAGATGCTTTTGTTCCTCTTTACTGAGTGCTGCCGGATCAATAGGAGTGCCGTATCGGATAACCACATGCCTCTTTTTGACCCATGGAAGGTGATCCTCGAATATTTCATTTGTTCCCATGATTGCCATTGGCACTATCTTGCATTTGCTCTTTGTGGCAATCTTGAAAGTACCTTCCTTGAAAGACGCTACCTCTGTCAGGTCATCTTTGTTTTTGCAGCGTGTGCCCTCAGGAAATACACATATGCTGATGCCGGATTTGACCTGATCTATGGCTGCAAGCACGACCTTTAGTCCCTGCTTGATGTCATCGCGGTCCAAAAACAGGCAGTGCAGGCGCTTCATCCAGAGACCCAGTACCGGTATTTTTGTGATGCTCTGCTTTGAGATGTAGCCGGTCAGGCGTGGACATCTGGAGTAGGTGATTATGATGTCAAAGAAACTACGGTGATTTCCTATATATAGTACAGCCTCGTCCTTTGGCACATTTTCCTCCCCTATAAATTCGATGTCTGCTCCGCTTAGGAATATGATGACACGGAAAGCCCACTGTACCAGGCGAAGCTGTGCCATATCGGCCCATGCCGGGGCAAATTTGTGTATTATCCACATGGCTCCGAGCACCGGAAGACCGAGCAGCAGATAGAAAAATACGAATATTACGATTAAAACTGAACGCATATTTGACCTCTCTTTTTCATAATATAAAATGTAATGTAACTATTCAGAACCATTGAGAATAAAAAAGCTGATGCGTCATGCTTGCATGTAAGCAACAGCTTTTTGGTTCTAAAGGTGGTTTCGAATAATTACTGATATTATATCATATCGTAAGCGATATGATAAGAAAGAGAGGAAAAAATGTCAGAAAAATTGAGGAAATTTCTGGTGATGGCTGCAGGTGTGCTTGTTATATTGGAAACGACAGTGATTTCGGGCTGCCACGCAAATATTTCAGGCACGGAGAGTGACAGGATGGTTGAGTACACGGTGATCTGCGGGGATGAAATCCCGGAGGAGTTTAAAAAGCAGATAAATGAAAACAAGGCAAAGGCGATGAAGCTGACGTACAAGGATGATGAATATTTATACATAGCGGAAGGCTTTGGCACAAAGGAGACCGGTGGCTACAGTATTACGGTTAACCAGTTTTATGTTAAGGATAAGGCAATGTATTTTGATACGCGTTTGATAGCACCGGATAAGGACGAGAAGGTCAGCAATCAGGCGAGTTATCCGTACATAGTAATAAAGACGGAATTGAGTGAAATGCCTGTTGTGTTTGAGTGAAAATTTCGTAAATTGTGTTAAAAGTTGCGAAAAAACTGACAATCAGTACTAATGCCCTATTGCTATCACTGCGATACTTTGCTATAGTAAAGTTACTAGATATTGTGGTGACATATTTATATATTCAAATATATTGATTGATATAATTGTTGATTAATTTGACCTGTTTTATATTTATACAGAGATTGATTTCATATATATGACACCGTCGTTACAATACTGGTTACCATGAGGACTATAGTTATGTGCCAGTGGGCATATCCACAATAAGGAGGCTTAAAATGGAACAGACAGAAATTAGAAAAGTCAGAGCATCAATTCACCAGCAGTGTGGCAACAGGGTAAAAATCCAGCAGGATCTCGGCCGCAACAAGGTTGACATCCAGGAGGGTGTTATTCAGCAGGCATACCCAAGTGTGTTTACGGTTCTGATAGATGATGAGTTTGAGCAGAATCCGCCACAGCTCTTATCTTTCACCTACACTGATGTGATTACAAAGGATATAAGGATGCAGCTTTGCTAGTATCATGAAGTAAAGATGTTACATCTTTGTTATAATGATCATGAATTTAAATATTTGCATCTGCATAAAGTTACTCCATCTTGAATATGTATTTTATATACATATTTGAAGTGGGGTATTTTTTATGGAGTTAATTACACAAAAAATCAGACAATGCATAGAAAAGGTAAAGGATATGTCGCAGGTTGGCTTCGACAGGGATTATGTCATAAAGGACAATAAGCCTGATGTTTCCAAAGTGGTTTGTCAGAACGGGCAGGTAAAGCTTGACGAGATAAAAGCGTCAGGCGAGAATATCTGGCTGAGTGGAAGCATTGAATTTGAAGTGCTGTATACGAGAGAGGAAGTTTTTGAAGGCGATGAGCCGGAGGAAAATATCGGCGGAAACAGAGTGGAGCATATAAAGGATGCAATACCGTTTCAGGAGAAGCTTGTGCTTCAAGGAGTCTGCGAGAAGGATACAGTTCGTGTGTATACCGGGCTTGATGAGCTTACGGTTGGGGTTATCAATTCGCGAAAGCTCTCGGTCAGAGGCATTATAAGAGTGGAGCTTTATGGAGAGAGGGAAGAAAATCTTGAGGTTGCACAAAGGATTGATGACAAGGATGTGGAGCAGCTTATGGGGCAGATGAAGGTGCTTAAGCTTGACAGTGTTGTAAGGGATATTGTCAGAATTAAAAATGTCGTCACTTTGCCAAAGACCAAGCCGAATATATGCAAGCTCATATCAAGTCTTGTTGATATGAGAAATCTGGAGTATACATACGAGCGTGACCATATTACACTGACAGGCGAGTGCCATGCGTGTATAGTGTATCTGAGTGAAGAACAGGAAATTTGCTGCTTTGAGGTGCAGGAGGGATTTTCAAATGAAATACGCTGCGAGGGTGATGATGCCGGAAATATTGCCTGGCTTCGCACACAGCCTGCCATGCATCAGGTTGAGGCGGAAAATGATTATGACGGAGAGCTCAGGCAGCTTTCGATTGAGGCAGCACTTGCGGTGGATGGAAAGGTCTGGAGTGAGGAAACAGTAGAGGTGCTCAATGACATGTACAGAGTATCATGTCCGGTAAAACCTGTGTTTGAAAAGATGAAGGTATGCAGCCTTCTTATGAAAAATGACACAAAATGCCGTATTTTGGAGCAGTTGTACAGAGAAAACAGCAAAAAGAGAATTTTAAGAATATGCGGTACAAAGACGCAGGCCGCTATTGCACAGATAAAAAATGCAGACACAGGAATTATTGTGTCAGGTGTATTGCAGGTGAACTGTGTGAATATTGTGGAGGATGATGGCTGTCCGATAGAGATGCATACAGACTCTGTGCCGTTTGAACAGTTTGTTGAGATACCCGGCATGGATGCCAACACCTGCTGCGAGGTAAATCTGCAGGTAGACCAGGTGCAGGTCAATCTGCTCGACAACAGCGAATATGAAATTAAGGGTGTTGTCAGCATAAACGCTATTGCCCTGCAGCAGGATGAAGTGTCAGTCATAATATCGGTGGAGCAGGAAAAAACAGCGTCTGATACTGAAGAGGAAGCAGCTCTGGTTGGCTATATAGTGCAGAAGGATGATAAAATGTGGGACATTGCAAAAAGATACCGCACCACTGTTGAAAACATAATGGAAATAAATGCTCTGACATCAGATAGCATCAAACCTGATGATAGACTTATAATAGCGCGCATGTGAATCATAAATTAGGGGCAAGATACCTTTTGACTTTTTAATCATATCATTATATAAAATGTGGAAAATTCTGTAAATTTACAAAAAGATGTGGAAAAAAGATTCATTTTGTGCGATAATATATCCGAATGTATATTGAACGTAAATTGTGGAAGGAAAGGTCAATCTGACCGTCGTATTACAGGAGGAATAAAATGAATCAGAAATGGACACGTGCTATATGTACTGTGTTAACATCGGCACTCGTTTTTACAGGACCGGCAGTAGAGGGCACTACATTTAGCGGATACATAAACAGTGGACTTGAGAAGGTATATGCCAAGACACAGAAGCAGAAGGATGCAGAGAAGAAGAAGTCACAGGCTGAGAAGGATCTCAAGGATAAGAAGAATGAGATTAATGGTCTAAAGGATCAGCAGCAGACTACTGCTGATGATATAAAGAATAAATCTGCAAAGCTTGATGAGATTCTTGCAGCACAAAAGAAGCTTCAGACAGATATCACAAATAAACAGGCAGAGATAGAGCAGAATCAGAAGGATCTTGCAGCTGCTCAGGAAAAGCAGCAGGAGCAGTATGACGCCATGAAGAAGCGTATACAGTTCATGTATGAAAACAGCGCTGAAGACAATATCTGGACAGCAATTATTGAGTCAAATGGTATCACAGATATGCTCAATCGTATAGAGTACGTGTCAGATGTATATGATTCGGATCGTGCTCTTATGGATTCTTACCAGGCAGCAGTTGAGCAGGTGAAGGAGATTGGTACTAAGCTTGACAAAGACATGAATGAGCTCACAGCCATGCAGGATGACTATGAGAAGCAGCAGGCAGATGTCGAGGCGGCTATAGTAGCTCTTGAAAACCAGAAGGAGCAGTATGCAAGCCAGATAGCTCAGGCACAGCAGCAGGCAGATAATTATCAGAATATCATTACGGCACAGGGCAAAATCATTCAGGAGCAGGAAGCAGCGGCAGCAGCTGCAGCACCAGCCACAGCCAGGAAGTTACGACGAGAAATCTTCATAAGAAAGTCTCCTTTATTTTCAATCCATCGCGTGCCGTCCTGCAAATGCAGGCACTTGCACATTTACTGGTTCAAGTATAGCGGGAAGATGTGTGAGATGCAAGCACTTTTCGATTACAAAACATTTACAAAATCTTTGTAAATATATCCAAAAAATATTACTTTTGCACAGTTCCCTGCCGTTCCGGTTTTGTGCCGGGAAGCGATTTATTTTTCCACAGCGGCATTTCCGGCCACATTGGAAGGCCCGAACCCAAAGGGCAGCAGTTCGTCCATGCTGCGCTCGATGAAATCCTCCGGCGTTTTGGCCATGATCACGTTCAGCTCCGGCCCGCCGAACTCGAACAGTGCCTGACGGCACACCCCGCAGGGCGAGGTGATCTGCCGGTTCACTTCGCCCCGACGGCTGCCCACCACGGCGATATCCGTAAACGCGGTCACGCCCTCCGCCACCGCCTTGAACAGGGCGGTGCGCTCGGCGCAGCTGGTGGGGGTAAAGGCGGCGTTCTCCACGTTGCAGCCGGTAAAGATGCGGCCATCCGCAGCGCGCAGTGCAGCGCCCACCATAAAATCACTGTAAGGCGCATAGGCCTTTTCCCGTGCGGCCAGTGCCATGCGAATCAGCTGCTGCTTTTCTTCCATGGTCAATTTTGTCATGCTGTTTCCTCCTTTTATGGGCAAAAACAGCGCGGCTGTGCCTTGGGGCGGCAGCCGCGCTGGAAAATTATGCGATCAGTACTCTGCGCCCAGAGCGACCTTCATCATATCGGTAAAGCTCTTCTGGCGCTCCTCGGCGGTGGTGATGCCGGGAGCCACAAAGCTGTCCGAGATGGTCAGCAGGCAGGCGGCGTTCTTGCCCAGCACCTGCGCGTTGGCAAACAGGGCAAAGCTTTCCATCTCCACGCACAGGCACCCGTCCTCGTCCCGCAGCTTTTCCCAGTAGGTGGGCTTTGCGTCCGAGGGCTGGCGGTAGAACACATCCGAGGAGTGGATGTTGCCCTCGATCAAAGGGATGCCCTGCTTTGCAGCGGAGGCACGCAGCTTTTCGTTCAAAGCTGCGCTGGGCAGGGTGATGTTGCCGGTAAATCCGCTCTGCACCCGGGCGTAGTTGCTCTCGCTCACGGCGCCGGTGGCCAACACGGTGTCAAACAGCTTGGCCTTTTCGGTATAGCTGCCGGCAGAGCCGATGCGGATGATGTTCTCCACGCCGTAGAAGCTGAACAGCTCGTAGGAGTAGATGCCGATGGAGGGCATTCCCATACCGCTGCCCATCACGCTGATGGGACGGCCTTCGTAGGTGCCGGTAAAGCCCAGCATCCCGCGCACACCGGTCACCTGCCGGACATCCTGCAAAAAGGTGTCGGCAATAAACTTGGCACGCAGGGGGTCACCCGGCATAAGGACTGTCTTGGCGAAATCGCCCATTTCTGCGCTGATGTGAGGGGTAGACATAGATGATCTCTCCTTTTTATTCATGATACAGCAGAGGGGCTTTCCCCTGTGGAAAAGCCCTTGCTGCTATTTACCGATATTTGCTGCGGTTGAACACGTTCTGCGGTGCGATGTAAGAGCCGTTGCGCCGGATCTCGAAGTGACAGTGGTTGCCGCTGGAACGTCCGGTGCTGCCCACATAGCCGATGAGCTGACCCTGCTTGACCGACTGACCGGCGTGCACCACCAGCGACAGGCAGTGGGCGTACAAGGTGGTGTAGCCGTTGCCGTGGCTGATGATGATGGAGTTGCCGTAGCCGTTGCCCGCACCGGCACGGTTATAGCCGGCCTTGGTCACCGTACCGCCTGCCGAAGCGTAAATAGGCGTACCGGCGGCGGCGCAGATATCCACGCCCTTGTGGCTGCCGCCGTACCAGCGGGAGCAGTTCCGATAGCCGGGCACCGGCCAGATAAACTGTCCTCTGCCGGTGATATAGGATGCACCGGAGGACACCTTTTTGGTGCCCACCGTAACTTTTTCAGTCACCGGCTCCTTGGTCACCACAGTGCTCAGGATCTGCTGGGAAAGCTGATTGCCGTTTGCATCGTACACCCGCTGTGCCGTCACGGTGCGGATGCCGTTCTCACCCTTCTGGGTAACGCGCTTGGTACCGGAGTTCAGCTCCTTGGATTTGGTGGTCTCGGTGGTGTAGGCGATCTCTTCCTCCCAGCTTTCCACCTTGGTGATGCGCACCTCCAGCGTTTCCTCCTCCCGCACCACGGTCAGTGCATCGCCGGGCAGGATCTTGGAATCCTGTGTCAGGCCGTTTTCGCCGTTGGCGGTAAAGCCGGTGTTCATTTCGCACAGTTCCTTCACGGTCAGACCGTTTTTCTGGGCAATGGACCAGATGGTATCGCCGCTCTGCACCGTATAGGATTTTTCCGCCTGCTGCACGCCGGAGAGCAGTTGCTCCACCTCAGCTTCCTCCTGGAAGCTCTCGTTGAAGTAGATGCCGTTTTCCAGCGTGACATCCTTGTTGAAGCCCACAGTGGTGTTGGGGTCGTCAGGGTTCTCGTAGGGTTCCAGCAGGCTGCTGATATATCGTTGCAGGCTGTTGCCGTCCGCACACACGGCGGTCAGCTCACCGTCCAGATACAAAGCCGTGCCCTCGCTGATCTGGTCGCTGGAGGTTTTGAGGATAGCGTCAGCCACGTCATTTTCGTCCATCACGTCATGGGCGATGGTCACGGAATAAGTAGGCTCCACGGTAAAGCGCGCCTGTTCTGCACCGGAATAATTGATACGCTGCTGCACGGCCTCCAGTGCAGAGTTGAACACCTCTTCGTTGGCCACATAGCCCACGGTCTTGTCATCCACCTGCACCTGCAAGGCGTAGGGCTGGCGGATGGTAGTCTGGAACACCGTCACCATAACAGCCAGCGCTGCCACCGGCAGCACATACATAGCCATACGGGGCACAAGCCGGATGTTATCAGCGATACCATGAGCAAGGAAGTGCCCGCTTGCGCGCAGCGCAGCGCCAAAGCCATTTTCCTTGCGCACCCGATGTGCGTGGCGCAGCAGCGCCCCGGTGCCCCGCAGGGCAAGCACTACCGGGCCGAACAGATCCCGCAGCAGCTGCGCCGCCCCGGGAAAGGCCATAGATGCGATATTTTTCAGCAATTCTCTGACCGTTTGCAGTAGACGCTGGAAGCCGCGCTGCAAGCGGCGTCCTGTGCGGACCACGGCATACTCGGCAGAAAAGCCTACGGCGTACAACGTCTCGCCCACTATGGGCGCTACGGGGTTGTGCAGCAGCTTATGCCACAGCGTTTCCCGGCGGTGCTGACGCTTGCGGCGCAGTCTGTGCCGCCGCAGCACACCCCGGCACTGGAACTGCGCCCACAGCGAGCGCAGCTTCTGGCGGCGGGGCTGCCGTACCGGCTGCGCAGCGGGCTGCTGCTCCTTTGTTTTATCTTCAGTCAACGGGATTTTTCTCCTTCCTGCGCCGCTGCAGGGCATTTTTTCGGCCCGGAACACAGCAGCTAGATGGTGTACGTTCCCCTGTTCAAAAGGCCAACAGGGCCTGTACACAATACGCTCTCTTTTCATTATACACTTTGCACGGTTTGAAACAAGCGCTTACATAAAATTTGGCTACTTTTTTCACGCAGTTTTCACGAAAAAAGCCCTTCCATATCCGGCGGCAGCGGGCTTTCCACCGTGACGGTGCGCAGCTGCAAGGGCATTTCTACCCGGATACCGTCCGGCAGCGGGGTGTATACAGGCACCGTAAAGCTTTGTCTGGTGCAGTGCAGCGCCTGCCGGCCAATGCGCTCCCGGCTGCCGCCGTAAAGGTCGTCCCCGGCAAGCGGATGGCCGATGGACGCAAAATGCACCCGGATCTGGTGGGTGCGGCCAGTCACCGGCACGCAGACCGCAAGGCTAAGGCCGTTTTCTTCCTTTATAATAGTATACTCCGTGCGGCTGGGCTTGCCCTCGGGGGTAACGCAGCGCCCGATGATGCTGTCGCTCCGGCGGCCGATGGGTGCATCGATGACCCCTTCCCCCAGCGGCAGCGCACCCTGCGCAATGGCATAGTACAGCTTTGCCACCCCGCCCGCCAAGAGCGGCGCTGCGTAGGCGTTTTTCGCCGCCAGCACAAGGCCGCTGGTGTCCTTATCAATGCGGTTCACCGGACGGAACACCGGGCTGTGGCCGTGTTCTGCCGCCCACGCGGCGTAGCCGTTTGCCAGCGTACCACCAGGGTAGTTCAGGGTGGGGTGCACCGCCAGCTGCGGCGGCTTTTCCAGCACCACCGCAAAGGCGTCCTCGTAGACCACGTTGACCGGGATCTCCGGCTGCGGGGTCACGCCATCCCCTTCCGGCGGCAGTGCAAAGGAAAGCACCTGCCCGGGGAAGATGCGCCGGTTTGCCAGCACGGGCACACCGTCCGCAAAAAAGCCGCCGCCCCGGAACTTGACTGCCCGGGCAAGGTCCGTAGAGACGGCACACTGGCGCAGAAAGCTGCGCACCAGCACCCCCTCGTGGGTGGTGGCGGTATCCGGCACGGCAAAATACAGCTGCATGGCCTGCCCTCCCCTGCAAAAATCACGAAAACATAAATATTATTATAACAAAAATCCGTTTCACTTGCAAATCTTACTTTTTTATGGTATCATGAGGAACGGAAAACGAGTGGAACATACGGCGGCGGGGCGGCTTTGACCGCTCTGAGGAAAGTCCGGGCCTCACAGAGCACGGTAACTGCTAACGGCAGCCGAGGGTGACCTTAGGGAAAGTGCAACAGAAAACAAACCGCCGCAGCAATGCGGTAAGGATGAAACGGCGAGGTAAGAGCTCACCAGCGCATGGGTGACCATGCGGCTTTGTAAACCCTACCGGAAGCAACGCCTATATGGGACGTACAGCGCTGCTCGCGTGTCCCGAAGGCGGCACGAACCTGTCAGCAATGGCAGGTCTAGACAGATCGTCGTTTAATACAGAACCCGGCTTACGGTCTATCTCGTTTTCCCTTTTGTGTTTTTGCGCTGTCTGCTGCGTGCAGGCAGCGTTTTTTGTTGTTGTAACGCAAAAAGGCCACCGCACAGTATTTGTGCAGCGGCCATTTTGTTGCTTGCAAGACCATTGAAAACGCCCGCCGCGTGCGCTTTGGGCATATTTAGCGGAATAATTATTTTAAATTGCATCCCGGGAAAATCTGCGGTTTTTCCCGGGATGCCTTTTCACGCAAAAGGGACTGCTCAGTTCCCACCTGCGCCAAGGATGGCGTCCAGCACGGTGGAGGCGGCGCTGTACAGCGAGCCTGCGGCCTGCTCTACCTGCTCCTGCGTGGGCAGACTGACGGCGGGCGTCTCGGTGCTGCCGCCCTCGGCAGGGGTGGTCTCCGGCTGGGGCGTCTCGGTGGCAGCGGGCTGCTCAGCGGGCGTCTCCGCAGGCTGCTCTGCCGGTTGTTCGGCGGGCTGCTCCGGCACGCTTTCCGCAGGTTCTTCCACGATCACGCTGTCGGCAGGCGTTTCGGGCACCGAGACAGCGGCATCGGGGTCAGTGGTGGGGGTGTACACATCCGTCTTTTCCGGGGTCTGGGTGGTGGAACTTACCGTGCCTTCGCCGCCCATCACCGCCGCGATCATCTCTTTGGCCTTTGCCACAGAGTTTTCGTCCGGCTTCATGACGTAGAGCTTCTGCCCCTTGGCAGAGTAGCACTTGGTACTGCTGCCGGAGGTGCCTGTAACGGTGTAGCGTTCAATATTCCACTCGGCAAAATCGCTCAGCTGCATGCGCACCAGTGCGCTGATCTGGTTCTGGGAAAGGCTGGTAACAAAGCTGTCGGAAACAGCATCCAGAATCTTGGTAAAGCCCATCAGCAGCGCCGGGGACTTGATCTTGTTCAGCATGGCATCGATCACCTTCATCTGGTTGATGCCGCGCTGCACATCGCCGGTCTTAAAGGCGTGGCGCTCGCGGGCAAAGGCCAGCGCAGCCTTGCCGTCCAGATGGTTCCACCCCTCCACAAAGGTGGTGGGGTCGTAGTAGCCGGGGCTGCCTACTGAGGTGAACGCCTGATCGGAGTACACGTCCACGCCGCCCAGCGCATCAATAATGTTGATGAACCCTGCAAAATTGATGCGGATGTAGTGCTGCACGTCCACCCCGTACAGGTTGCCGAGGGTGTCCATGCTGGTCTGCACGCCGTAAAGCCCGGCGTGGGTCAGCTTATCCTTGCTGTTCGTTCCGGCAAGGTCCACATAGTAATCGCGCGGGGTGTTGATCAGCACCACCTGCTTGGTAACGGGGTTCACGGCGGCAATGATATTCACATCGCTTCGTGCTTTATCAGTCAGATCACCGCGGGTATCCACGCCGCTCAGGTACACCACAAAAGGCTCTTTGGTGATCTTATTCGCCTCGGCGTTGCTCAAAAAACCATTGGTCATATTGCCCAGCGCTGCAAGGCCCTGCTGCGCCCACACGCAGCCCATTGCCATGGCGGCGCACAGCACCACCGAAAACACCCGGGACACGGTGCCTGCAGTTTTGTACTCCTGACAGCGCTTGACCAGCAGCCACAGCAGCGCCAGCAGCGCCGCCAGCACCACCAGATACAGCACCGGCAGCATCTGGGTGCGCCAGAGCTGCACCAGCACCAGAACGCTTAAAATTGCCTGTACGGTCAGCAAAATTTTCCCTCGTTTCGTGGGCAGGTACGCCCCATTCTCCCCGCCAGCAGTGCTGCGGGGGGTGTTTTGCTGCGGGCGGCGGGGCGGCGCAGCCTGCTCCGGCGGCAGCTCCGAGAAAAACGCGGCGCTGTCCACCACCACGGTAGCGTCCTGCTGCTCAGCCTTGTGCAAAAGGCGGTGCAGGGAACGACCGTTCTCCTTGCGGGAATGCTCGTTTTCGTCCAACATGAGAATACTCCTTTTTTAGCCCACCGGAACGATGGTCAGCACGGCGCGGGCGGGCAGGCAGGTGGCGGTCTGATCCTCCGCCGACAGCCAGCCAAAGCCCTCGCAGATGTGATCCGGGCAGGGCGATTCAACAAACCGCGCTCTGCCGTCCTTTACCTCTATATGCACCGTATAATAACCGGTGTCCACACTGTAAGTCTCGTCCTTTTCCAGCGGAATGTCCAGCACGGTGTTGCTATCGCCGTAAATCAGCTGGGCAGTCAGTTTTCCACCTGTGGCGTTGTGGCTGCGCACAGCCAGCAGCACCGCTGCTATGGCCAGCACCACCACCGCAAACAGGATATTGGTCAAAAGCTTTTTGTTCTTCATGGCTTACTGCTCCCCAGGCTTGAGCTGCTCCAGCTCTGCCAGCCAAAGGGTAGCACAGGCATCGCTGGGCATGCGCCAGTCGCCCCGGGGCGAAAGGGTCACGCTGCCCACCTTGGGGCCGTCCGGCAGGCAGCTGCGCTTGAACTGCTGGGCAAAAAAGCGCCAGTAAAAGTTGCGCAGCCACTTGTACAGCACGGCATCCGTATACTCTGCCCTGCCCGCAAAGGCAGCCTTTGCCAGCCGGTAGATCTTTGCCGGGCCAAAGCCGCAGCGCAGCACATAATACAGGTAAAAATCGTGCAGCTCGTAGGGGCCCACTAAATCCTCGGTGATCTGTGCAATTTCGCCGTCCTTGGCGGGCAGCAGCTCCGGCGAGACCGGGGTAGCCAGAATATCCAGCAGCACATCGTGCAAAGCGGCGGTGGCGGCGGCTTCGGCTTCGTACTGCACCAGATAGCGCACCAGCGTTTTGGGCACACCGGCATTCACGCCGTACATGCTCATGTGGTCGCCGTTGTAGGTAGCCCAGCCCAGCGCCAGCTCCGAAAGGTCGCCCGTGCCCACCACAAGGCCGCCGGTGCGGTTGGCAAGGTCCATCAGCTCCAGCGTGCGCACACGCGCCTGCCCGTTTTCAAAGGTGACATCCAGCACGGTCTCATCCTGCCCGATATCCGCAAAGTGGCTGCGCACGGTGTCGGCGATGCGAATTTCCTGAAAGCTTACGCCCAGCTCCTCGCACAAAATCTCGGCGTTGCTGCGGGTGCGCTTGGTAGTGCCAAAGCAGGGCATGGTCACCGCCAGCACATCGGCGGCGGGGCGGTGCAGCTGCTTCATGGCGCGCACTGCCACCAGCAGGGCAAGGCAGCTATCCAAGCCGCCAGAAATCCCAATGACCGCTGTTTTTGCGTGGGCGTGTTCCAGCCGCTTGGCAAGGCCGTCGGCCTGCATCTTTAAAATCAGCTCGCACCGGGCGGCGCGGCGCTGCGGGTCGCCGGGCACAAAGGGGGCGGGGTCAATGCGGCGGGTAAGCACCGTTTCCTCCGGTGTCAGGTCAAATTCCACCGTGACATAGCCCTCGGCAGTGTGCTCAAAGCTGGTGTTGCGGGCACGCTCGGCCTCCATGCGCTGGCAGTCCAGCTCGGTCTCGGCGTGGTCGCCCGCAAAGGGCGCAGTCTCGGCCAGAATACTGCCGTCCTCGGCAACGAGGTCGTGCCCGGCAAACACCATGTCGGTGGTACTTTCGCCGTGCCCTGCCGAGGCGTACAGGTAGCCGCACAGCAGCCGGGCAGACTGGTTTGCCACCAGTGCGCGGCGGTACTCGGCTTTGCCCACGGTCTCGTCACTGGCGGAAAGGTTTGCGATGACAGTAGCGCCCGCCAGCGCATGGAAGGTGGAAGGCGGCAGGGCGCTCCACAGATCCTCGCACAGCTCCACGCCCAGCACAAAGCTGGGCATCTGGCGGCAGCGGAACAGCAGCGACGTGCCAAAGGGCACCTGCTGCCCGCAGACAGTCACCGTCTGCACCTCGGTGCTGCCGGGGGTGAACTGCCGCTTTTCGTAAAACTCGCCGTAGTTTGGCAGGTAGGTCTTGGGCACGATGCCCAGCAGCTGCCCCCGGCACAGTACGGCGGCGCAGTTGTACAGCTTGCCGTGCACCAGCAGCGGCAAGCCCACCAGCGCTACGGTATCCAGCGTGCGGGTCTGCGCAAGCAGCCACTCCAGCGCATCCAGTGCGCCCTGCTGCAAGGTGCGCTGCAAAAACAAATCGCCGCAGGTGTAGCCGGTAAGGCAAAACTCCGGGAATACCGCCAGCTTTACCCCGCGCTGCGCGGCAGCTTGCAGCTGCGCCAGAATCTGCTGCGCGTTATAGGTGCAGTCTGCCACCCGCAGCGCGGGCGAAAAGGCAGCTGCCTTTAAAAAACCATCTTTCATAAGAGGATTTCACATCCTGTCTGTTTCAATGTTGCCATGGTGACCCATGTTGACCATAGTATACCACAAACAGCACAAAACGGAAAGTAACAGACTGGTAAAAGAAGTGTGAACTGGGGAAAACCCTCTCAGTCTCGTTTTTCCGGTTAGCGACTCCCCGGAGTGCACCCCTTCCGTCTGCTCACTTCGTTCGCAGCCACCTTCCCCAAGGGGACGGCTTTTCGCTGTGGCGGCAAAGTTTCTTATTGCGTCGGATGCTTTAGCATCGAAGCTAACGGCGTGCGCCCTCTCCGTCTTTGCTTCGCAAATCCACCTCTCCCAAAGGGAGAGGCAAGAGCACGCCCATACACTTCCTCGTTACACCTGATGCTTTAGCAATGGACTTTAAAACTTGGCTCTCCCTTCGGGAGAGCTGGCGCGGGAGCGCCTGAGAGGGCGCAACTGGCGCTGCCGGAAACTTTGCACTTTAGCCAGAAGCTTTGCCACCGCCACTAAAGGCGCCCCCTTGGGGGAGCCGGCACGGCGCAAGCCGTGACTGAGGGGGTACTGCTGCAGGCTTTGACTGAGGAAGTTACGCAAAAAAAACACCCCCGCAGGCATGAACCTGCGGGGGTGTTATTATGCTAGTATGTTCCCTGCACCTCTAGGGCACAGTCACGCAAGCATTGTCTGAGAATTAGACACCGGCGGGGAAGTTGAACTTGCCCTCGTTGACGATGTTCTTAGCGGTGCCGAAGCCCAGGTTGTAGATAGCAGCCAGGTTGCCAGCAACGTTCAGGATGCTGTTCACAACGCCCAGAGCGCCGTAGCCGAACTTCTGAGCGCCAGTGGACTCACCGGTCACATTATCGGTGTAGTTCTTCTTCCAGATGTTGCTGAACTGGCCGCCGAAGCCGGTCAGGCCGTTGCCGGGGGTCCAGGTGCCGCTGAACACAGCGCCAACGGTGTTGTCCAGGAAGCCCTGAACGTACTTGTTACCAACGATGGTAATCAGGTTCTTGTGGAAGTTCTGCCACTGAGCAGCGCCCATAGCGGGTGCCAGGTAGTCAGCAACACTACCGCCCATAACGTAGGTCATCTCGTTCTCAGACACAGCAGAGAAATTTGCAGGCATCATCATAATGAATTACTCCCTTCAAAAATAGAAAAAATATTTTCGAACCGGTGTTTCCGGTTCAATCCTTGCTAGGATGGCAATAATATACCACACTTTCCAGAAATGTTCAAGTACTTTTTTGAAAAAAGTGTAAAAACTGTGAAACCTCGTCCCCGCTTTTGTAGCAAATGTGCACTGTTCATGCGGGTTTTTCTGGTGTGACAAGTTTTTTCGCAAATTTGTGAAAAATAGAATTACCAGAACCATAAGGCGGTGCTGCACAATGAAAACAGTTGTTTTTGTGGACGAATTGCTGCTGGTAAACTTTGCTGCAGCCGCCGCGCTGCTGCTGGGCGGTTGTTTCAAGAGCGTGGGTTACGATACCGACGTGATCCTCAAAAGTTGGGTGCAGACGGAGTCGGCCGCCGAGCTGAAACCGGCGCAGGGGGTGGTCGCCTATGCCTTCGAGGCCGACACCGTGACGTGGACGGTCGCCTCCTACGAGGATGCGTTGAACGGCGTCCTTACGCGCAAGGGAACCGACGAGGCGGGCGTTTCGCCCGTGCAAGGTACGGCCTACCGCGTCGACTCGGTCGACATGGATCTGCTGCTGATGCGGGTGGGCAGTACGCCCGTCGTGGTCGTGGCGGTCGATACCGAGAACCGGCTCTACGGTTACCGGCAGCAGGATTTGGGCGAGAATCTGCCGCAGCTCTTCACGTCGGTCATCTTCCGCCCGTGGAAACAGATGAAAAAATATGTCGACGGCACGTGGCGGATGTTCAACGACTTCTATGTCGAGGAGCCCGACAATCCCGGCGGCGAAACTGGTGGCGAGACTGGCGGTGAGACCGGCGGTGAAACGGGCGGCGATTCGTCCGGTTCGCAGGGATCGGGCGTCGACAATCGGAATATACGGCGATGAGAACAAGCGATAAGGACAAACGACGGGGCTTCGTCCCGCTGCTGGGGCGCGCGGCGCTCGCAGTCTTCTTCTGTACGGCGTTTCTGTGGCGCTGCGCCACGATCATGACGCCCACGGGCGGCCCGAAGGATACGCTGCCCCCCGTCATCACGCTGATGACGCCCGACAACTTCACGACCAATTTCAAGGATCGCAAGATCTATATCGAGTTCGACGAGTTCGTCCAGATCAAGGATCAGCAGAAGGAGTTCTTCACCTCGCCGCAGATGAAGAAGAAACCCACCATCACCCTGCGCGGGCGGGGAATCTCCGTTCAGTTGCGCGATACGCTGAGGGAGAATACCACCTATGCGCTCAATTTCGGCAGCGCGATCTGCGACAACAACGAGGGCAACCCCCTCTACTCGATGCGTTACGTCTTTTCGACCGGACCCGAGATCGATTCGATGGTGCTGTCGGGCTATACGGTCGACGCTTACAAGGCCGACAGCGTGAGCAAGAGCTTCATCTACTTTTACATCGCCGACTCGGTTCCCGAACCCAAGGAGTACGATTCGACGCTGTTCAACTACAAGCCGCAGGTCATCGCCCGCGCCGAGACCAACGGCATTTTCCTGGCGCAGAACCTCAAACCGGTTCCCTACCGCGTCTACGCCTTCCAGGATACCAACGACAACCAGATGTACGAACCGTCGATCGACAAGGTGGGTTTTCTGGACAGTCTGATCAACCCCGCGCTGATGCCCGACTTTTCGGTCTGGTACGACTCGCTGCGCCATTACGTCACGGCCGATCCGCAGGTCTTCATGCGGATGTTCACTGACGTGGCCTTCAAACGGCAGACGCTCCAGCAGTCGGAACGTCCCGCACGGCACAAGGCCATGCTCTATTTCGGCGCCGCGCATCCCGAAGTCACCGGCCTGCGGTTCGACAGCATCCCCGCCGAGCGGGTCATCTGGGATCCCCAGACCGTGGGGCGCGATACGGTGGCTCTGTGGTTCGACGTGCCCTCGGCCTCGCTTCCCGATACGATCAAGGGCGAGATCACCTATTTCAAACACGATACGGTCAACAGGTTGCAGGAGGTGACCGAACCGCTGAAACTCGCATGGCGGTATATCGAGAGCAAGTCGGAGGAGAAGGAGCGCGAAAAGCTCGAACGCGAGCGCAAACGCGCCGAAGCGGCCGGCGAGGAGTGGGAGGAGCCGGAAAAGCCCAACCCCTTCAAGGTCAACCTCTCGACCACGGGCGACGTGAATCCGCTCGACAACCTCAAATTGGAGTTCGACTATCCGCTGCGCAAACTCGATTCCGCGGCCGTGCAGCTCACCTATACCACCGAGCAGCAGCCCGAACCGCGTCCTGCCGAGGTGCGGTTCGAACGCGATACGGCCAACATGCGTGTCTGGCGGCTGAAATCCGACTGGCAGTTGGGCGGCAAGTACGAGCTGCTCGTGCCGCCGGGTGCTTTCGAGAATATCGCCAACGAACAGAACGATTCGCTGCGCGGCACCTATACGGTGGCCGACCCCGAGAAATTTGCTACGATCCGGCTGCACGTTGAGGGCAAGGCTCCCGATGCGAAGTATGTCGTGCAGCTGCTCAACGGGTCGAACGGCCTGTTGCAGGAGCGGCGCGACGTCACGACGGGCGATCTGCGGTTCGATTATGTGCCGGCGGGCGAAATCCGGCTGCGCGTCATCGAGGATCTCAACGGCAACGGGCGTTGGGATTCGGGCAACCTGGTCGAACGGCGGCAGCCCGAGCGGGCCGAGATGTATGTCAACGCCGACGGCGAGTCGACCTTCGCCACGAAGGAGAACTGGGAGGTCGAACTCGATATCGACATGAACGAACTGTTCGCCCCCATTACGATGGAGTCGCTGATCGAACAGCTCGAACAGCAGGAGATGCAGCGGCTGTCGAAATACCTCGACGAGCAGCAGCAGAACCGCAAGAACCGCAAGGACGACCAGCAGGGGCAGTCTTCGTCGGGCATGGGCTTCGGCGGCGCGATGGGCGGTCTGGGCAGCATGGGCGGATCCGGCGGCATGGGCGGTGCGTTGGGAGGATTCGGCAACTCGTTCTAAATGTGTACGATGAAAACGATGAAGTTCATAACTCTTTGTGCGTCCGTGTTGCTCGCGGCCTCCGCGGCCCGTGCGCAGCACACGGTCGGCGTCTTCGGCGGTTTCGGGACGGGTACGGCCCGCTTCTACCCTGCGCAGGAGACGAAATCCGTCGGCGGACGCTTCTCCGGCGGTTTCTCGTGGCGCTATTATTCGGCCACGCGCTTCGTGGGGTGCGTCGGTGTCGATCTGGAATTCTTGCAGCGAGGGTTCGCCTATGCGCCTTTCGCCTCGACCACCGAGAACGAAGCCGATTACGTCTACTATACGCGCAAGCTCAACTCGTTCGTGGTGCCGCTCGTGTGGCAGCCCCACTTCTATCTGGCGCGGCGTCACCTGCGCGTCTATCTGGAAGCGGCGCTGACCAACATCGAGAAA
>ERZ780139.873-NODE-873-length-29590-cov-5.209209_pt1 | contig 29590 bp, 22 predicted proteins | sample MGYA00511476_ERZ780139 | MGnify/ENA primary metagenome ERZ780139 (study PRJEB29588, sample SAMEA2158190) | human gut metagenome | biome: human gut; feature: human-associated habitat; material: faeces | place: Denmark | collected 2008/2010 ... | reverse complement strand
CTGGGAACTCCTGCTCCATCTGAGCGATTGGCATTGGAGTACGAACACCGGCAACAACGTCCTCACCCTGTGCATTGATAAGGAACTCACCCATAAGCTTGTTCTCACCAGTTGCAGGATCACGTGTGAATGCAACACCTGTACCTGACTCGTTATTTAAGTTACCGAATACCATTGGCATTACGTTAACAGCTGTTCCCCATGAATAAGGGATATCGTTATCTCTTCTATAAACATTTGCACGTGGGTTGTCCCATGAACGGAATACAGCCTCGATAGCAAGCTTTAACTGCTCTACAGGATCTGAAGGGAAGTCTGTTCCTAACTGATTCTTGTACTCAGCCTTGAACTGCTCTGCTAACTCTTTAAGGTCAGCTGCTGTAAGGTCTACGTCAAATTTAACACCTCTGTCCTCTTTCATCTTGTCGATGAGCTGCTCGAAGTATTTCTTTCCTACTTCCATAACAACGTCTGAGAACATCTGGATGAAACGTCTGTATGAATCATATACGAAACGCTCGAATGCTGGATCTGGGTTACCAGCGATCATAGCTGCAACAACATCATCATTAAGACCAAGGTTAAGGATTGTATCCATCATACCCGGCATTGAAGCTCTGGCACCTGAACGAACAGATACGAGAAGAGGATTCTTAAGGTCACCGAATTTCTTTCCGTTAACCTCTTCCATCCATTTTACACCTTCCATAGTCTGAGCCATAATCTCATCATTGATCTTACGTCCATCCTCGTAGTACTGTGTACAAGCCTCAGTAGTGATTGTGAAGCCCTGTGGTACAGGAAGTCCAATCTCTGTCATCTCAGCGAGGTTAGCACCCTTACCACCGAGAAGATTACGCATGGTCATGTTACCCTCTTTGAAGGTATATACCCACTTGTTTGCCATTTTGCAATTCCTCCTAAATTTTATTTCTGGTATGGTAAAAAACCATCCATATACTTGATTAATGTGTGCACTCATGTAAATGCACACATTAATAATACCATAATTTCAGCAAATATCAACTAATTTTTATTATCTTTTCCCTTATGTTTCATACTATTTTTTTGAACACGGACAGACCTAACTGCTCCTGCTCCATTGGCTCCACCTAAAAGCATTTCCAGTAGTTCACTTCTGCTTAATTTTTAACTCTAAAACTCAAATTTCTTTGCAAAATAAGCATCAAGCTCATCAATTGCAATACGCTCCTGCTCCATTGTGTCACGGTCACGTACTGTTACGCAATGGTCTTCCTCTGAATCGAAATCATATGTCACGCAGAATGGTGTTCCGATTTCATCCTGACGACGATATCTCTTTCCGATTGTTCCTCTGTCATCATACTCACAGTTGTATGTCTTTGAAAGCTGTGCAAATACTTTTTCAGCACTCTCATTGAGCTTCTTTGACAGCGGAAGTACTCCAATCTTTACAGGTGCAAGTGCAGGATGGAAATGGAATACTGTTCTTACATCCGGTTTCTCCGGTGTACCGATATCCTCTTCATCATAAGCTGCACAAAGGAAAGCGAGTACTACACGGTCAGCACCGAGTGATGGCTCGATAACGTATGGCAGATATTTCTCATTCTTCTGATCATCAAAGTATGTAAGATCCTGTCCTGAAACTTCCTGATGACGTCCGAGGTCATAATCTGTACGATCAGCAATGCCCCAAAGCTCGCCCCATCCGAATGGGAATAAGAACTCGATATCTGTAGTTCCCTTTGAGTAGAAGGCCAACTCTGCAGGATCATGGTCACGCAGTCTCATCTCCTCTTCCTTGATTCCAAGGGAAATGAGCCAGTCACGGCAGAAGCCTCTCCAGTACTGAAACCACTCAAGATCTGTTCCAGGCTCGCAGAAGAACTCAAGCTCCATCTGCTCGAACTCACGTGTTCTGAAGGTGAAGTTACCAGGTGTAATCTCGTTACGGAATGACTTACCAACCTGTCCGATACCGAACGGAATCTTTTTACGGGATGTACGCTGTACATTTTTAAAGTTTACAAAGATACCCTGTGCGGTCTCCGGACGAAGATATACTGTGTTCTTAGCATCCTCTGTAACACCCTGGAAGGTCTTGAACATAAGGTTGAACTGTCTGATATCTGTGAAATTGTGCTTGCCGCATGATGGACATGGAACATTGTGCTCCTTGATGAAATCTACCATCTGCTCGTTTGTCCAGCCATCAACTGATGTCTCAAGCTCAATACCATTGTCCTGCGCAAAATCCTCGATGATTTTATCTGCTCTGAATCGCTCGTGGCACTCCTTACAATCCATAAGCGGATCTGAGAAGCCACCGAGATGTCCTGATGCAACCCATGTCTGAGGATTCATGAGGATGGCACAGTCTACACCTACGTTATAAGGATTCTCCTGGATAAATTTCTTCCACCATGCTCTTTTTACGTTGTTTTTAAGCTCTACGCCCAGGTTTCCATAATCCCATGTATTTGCAAGACCTCCGTAAATTTCTGAGCCCGGATATACAAATCCTCTTGCTTTTGCTACCTGTACGATTTTGTCCATGGTCTTTTCCATAATTCTTGTTTCCTCTCTATCTTACTTATGATTTATTTGTATTCGTAACTGTTCAGTACCTTCACAGCTGCGAGCCGCAGGCGCATTAGAATCAGATATACTGAATAGTTACTTGTATTCTTAATTAAATAACAATTCACGTCTTAATCTACTTATATATAACATATGTGATATATGACACCGGCACCGAATTGTCCTCCTCACTGTCAAAGTCAAATGTGACCTCGTTGTCTTGCTTGACCGAGTTTAATATATCATCATCACTGACACTACCATCCGCTCCGTTTTCCGTTCCTTCCGTCGCATCGGCCTTTACTGCTTCTGTGCTCTCTGTGACACTCTCTGTCCCTGTGTTTTGTGATGCAAGCAGGCTGTACTTGTCACCAATCGCAACTGTTTTGTCATCTACAAGCTTTACTTTGTCGACAGATGCATATAATATTTTTTCTTTCACGTGCAAATTTGAGCTGCCTTCGTAAACAACGACCTTGTAGCCGGTTTCATCCAGAAACTCAGATGATTCACATTTCTTTGCCTTGCCATCATCTATCGCTGCGAAATCGGTCTTGAAATCATATCCGGCTGCCAAAGCCTCCGCAATCGTCCCTGAAAAAAGCTTTGTCCCATTGAAATCAGAGTATTCATCGGTTGACGCATAGCTCATGGTAAGAGATGCCTTCTTTTTCTCGACAGTCAGCTTTTTGAGCTTGACCGAACCGTCATTCTTCTTATTGTAATCGTCTATTGACTTGTCCACATAGCTTTGTAAGTCATCCTGCTTGTATGCAGCTGTATCAAAGTCCTCGACATCTGTAGATACCACACTGCCGTTTTTTGCAACAAACACCGTGCTGTCCTTGGTATAATAATCTGTACCGCACCCGGCAAGCAAACCGCATGTCGCAATAACAGGCAACAGCATTGATAGCTTTTTATTCATAGCTGCCTCCTAAAATATAATCTATGATATTATACCCTTTTGTATATATGATTTCAAGTATCATATTTTAAATGGCAACGACATGCATAGTATCTATTAATTATTTCATGATTTAATTTCATGCTTTAATTTATCACAGAAAAGCTGCTGATTTAAAATCATGATGCACATAGATTGAAAGATATTCCTTCATTATGCTTCTCAGCTCCTCAAGCACATCGTCTGACACTGCAAATGTGTACAGCTTCGTGATATCAGCTGAAACAATATACTGCATGGTATAGAGTGTATCGCTTAGTATATGCCTGCCCTGCACCTGCGTGCCACAGTTGTCACAAAACACCCCTCCGCGCCTTGCCGAAAAGACATTAAGTCCTTCCCTTGAATGACAGTGTATACACGAAAACAGCGATGGACCCTCGCCATTTATCGTAATAGCCTTAAGCTCAAAAACAGCCCTGACGAGCTCATTTTTATATGCCGGTGATTCAAGAGCCCTGAGTGATTGATAAAGAAGCTTTAACATATCCTTCTCGTCATTGTTCTCCTGACAAAAGTATCCGCAGAACTCCAGAAAGTAAAACCCGGTGTATACTGCTTCCAAATCCTGTGTCAGCTCTCTGAAATAGTTGCTGATTGTGACCTTTGAAAGAGAATATGCGCTTTTACCCTCAAACAGCTCAAACTCACCGAACGAAAATGGATTGCTTCCTGCCATAAGCTGGCTGTTTGGACGTCTTGCGCCCCTTGCAAAGGCTGTGATTTTCCCTCGTTCCTTTGTGAGAATCGTTATTCTTTTGTCAAAATCCCCTACCGGCATGGCTGAAAGCACCATACCGGTCAACACTACACTCTGTGACATCTTAATCTTACTTTCAAAATACTATTCTTCCTCTTTGTATCCAAAGTTCTTGATGAGGAAGTCGCTGTCTCTCCAATCCTTCTTTACCTTGACCCATAGCTTCAGATTCACCTTACAGTCAAGCAGTCTTTCCATCTCATAGCGCGCATTGGTGCCGATTTTTTTAAGCATGCTGCCCTGCTTTCCTATAATGATTCCCTTATGGGAGTCTCGCTCGCATACAATTGTGGCATCCATATCTATAATAGAACCACTCTTTGTCTTTCTTGTCTTCATGCGGTCAATTCCTACTGCAATGCCATGCGGCACCTCGTCATTTAGAGCATGGAGCGCTTTTTCCCTGATAATCTCAGCACAGATTGCACGCTCCGGCTGATCTGTGATGGTATCCTCATCATAGAACTGTGGCCCATAAGGCAAATACTTAAATATAGAATTAATAACATCATCCGTATTCTGCCCTCTTAAGGCTGACGTAGGAATAATCTCTGCAAAGTCGTATACCTTGCGGTAGGTGTCTATATACTCAAGCACCTTTTCCTTTTCCACTGTATCTACCTTGTTGATAATCAATATAACAGGTGTATTAACCTTTTTAAGCTGCTCTATGATATGCTGCTCTCCCGCCCCGATAAAGTTGGTCGGTTCCACAAGCCACAGCACAACATCCACCTCATTCAATGTCTTTTCCGCCACATTGACCATATACTCGCCCAGCTTGTTTTTGGCCTTGTGTATGCCCGGAGTATCAAGGAACACTATCTGTCCCTTTTCCATATCCGTGTATACTGTCTGGATGCGGTTTCTTGTGGTCTGAGGCTTGTTTGATGTGATGGCAATTTTCTGACCGATAAGCCTGTTCATCAGTGTTGACTTGCCCACGTTTGGTCTACCGATTATTGTAACAAAACCCGATTTGAAATTCTGTATCATTTTTCCTCCTATGTGAATCTGTATTTATAAGGATATGAGGGTCAAAAGGTATACATCGAATTGCATGCAAGCATGCATCGATGATACATTGTGACCCTTTAATCATATAAGCTTTTCAACATTCTCAAAGAGCCCTGCCGACTCTTTAATCATATTTTCATTGCCGATGACGCATATACTGTCCTTCTTAAGCACTGCCTCTACAAGGTCTGCAAGCCTTCTGATATCCTCCGGCTGTGCATTTAGTATCTCATTTCTCTCCTTTTGAATCTGCTCATAAGTAATACCCTCGAGATATGCCGACAGTGATCTGCTACCCTTTGCTTCCGGATTCATAGGCGTATCAAGTGCACTGAAGGTACCGATAATATACTTGGTCATATCCCTCTCGTCAGGTGAAAAGCTCTTTATATACTCAGGTATCCTGTCATAGACATCAAGTGTGTCTGAAAGGTTAGGGTCTCTATATGAGACAAAGTAGCTCTCTCCACTTCTAAGGAAGGTATTCATGCAGCCGTAAGCACCGCCCTTTACCCTGACATTTATCCAGAGATAATCATAGCTTAAGATGATACGCAGCAGTCTAAGTGCCCCGGTGTATTCATAGCCCTCGCAGATGAAATCACCTGTTTTTGCCACATACTGTATCTGGGATGCATCAATAAATGCTTCCTTTGCTGTATTAAAATGAACCTCTGCCTGATTGCCTATAGCACTCATTTTATCAAATCCAGCTATAACTTTTTCCAACGAAGGCTTTGCATTGCCGTAAGCCTCGTTATTTCCGGTAAAGCTGATAAGCATTCTGTTTCTTGCAAACAGCTTTTTGGCTATTGCAGCAAGCTTATCTGACACACTCTTTGGTGACTCTGAAAGTTCCTTTTCTATGTGGCATATAGAGCGGTAAAAAGCAATTCCCTTTAGCTCGTCCTGATAAAGCGCATAGCGCGAGAAGCTCGACATGCTTCGCATAGCTGCAACCAGATGACCGGAACTGCTAAGGTTAGCCTGAAGCCTTGCCTTAATCTGCGCTACAAGCTCACCCAGTCTCTTTGTATCTGTAAAATCCGATGTAAGAAGCATCTGCTCCATAAGCTCAAGTGCCTTGTCGATGTTTTTCTCCAACACTTTAAGCTTCACCTCAAATTTAAACACGAAATTATTTCTATCCTTAATATCCGGGTGACTTGCAGTACCTGTGCTGATTCCGCCGGTATATATGTTGGTGGCATTGGCTAAATCGGTATAGCTGTACTTTTCGGTGCTCACCAGCCCGAGTGCGTTTGTGAAGAAGCCAAGATAGCCAAGCTCACTCTGGGCAAAATCACCTGCATCAAATAAAAATGATATATAATCAATGCCGTTTGACTCTATGTCATGACGCACAACCTTTACATCCAAAAGTTCATCCTCAATGTTTGAAAAAGGCATAGCATTCTTTTTCATATCTGCTCTTGTAAGCATTGGAAGCTTGCGCAGATCCTCATCCGACGAAGGCTCCTCCTGGTATTTCTTTAAATGCTCTGTATCCTCAATCAGCTTTTTAATCTCTTCATCTGAAAGAGATGCCTTGTAATCGGAAAGCTCCTTTGCCAAAGCCTCCTCCCTCTCATTGCCAAGTCCACGCTTCGGCTTTACTGTGACAGATGAACCATGGGTATTGTCGAGCAGATACTCCTGTATAAGTTTTTCAAAATAATCAGTATCTACAGCCTTTCGAAGCTTAGCAAAGGTACCAAGACACTCCAGATGTATAAAAGGCTTCATATCATCAAACAGCCAGCTGTCTAAACAGTTTAATCCAAAAAGAAGTCCCTTAGGGAACTGTCCGAAGTCAGCCTCCCTGAATTTGAACTCGCTGCTGTTGATTCCCGCAAGCAATGCTTCTTTATTAATTCCTGTTTTAACAACTTCTTTAAGAGTGTTTTCTATAATACTTTCAAACTCATCTGCCTGAGATGCATTGGCATTCTTTGCCACAAACGAGAATACCGGCTGCAGAATGCCCGCATCATATGAGCCATACACATCATCACCGATTCCCGCATCTATCAATGCCTGCTTAACCGGTGCTCCCGGTGAGCTGACAAGTGCATAGTCAAGCACATCAAATGCCTGATAGAGCATCTCATCAAGCGTATCCCCTACCACACGGTTATAAGATAGATAAGTCTTATTCTCCTGTGAATCATCCATGGTAATTGAATACTGCGCCTCAACATTCTTTATTTTATCAAATGCAGGCTGTTTATTAATTTCTGAATTAACTTTTTTATAATCATACAGGCTCAGATATTCCTTATCCAGCCACTCAAGTCTCTCGACAACATCCATATCACCATACAGATAAATGTATGAATTGGATGGATGATAATACTTGTGATAGAAGTCCAGATATGCTTCATACGTAAGCTTAGGAATATACTCCGGATTACCACCAGAATCCTTGCTGTAGGTATTGTCAGGGAAAAGCGAGCGGTAAATCTGGCTTGAAAGCACCTCATCCGGCGATGAGTATGCTCCCTTCATCTCATTGTACACCACTCCGTTTATCTTAAGCTCGTCATCCTTGCCTGTAAGCTCATAGTGCCAGCCCTCCTGCTTGAATATTTCCTCGTACTTTGTGATATTCGGATTAAACACTGCATCCAGATACACATCCATGAGATTCTTAAAATCCTGGTCGTTGCAGCTTGCGATAGGATAAACTGTCTTGTCTGGGTATGTCATAGCATTTAAAAATGTATTGAGCGAGCCCTTTGCCAGCTCGATGAAGGGATCCTTTACAGGGAACTTCTTTGAACCACAGAGTGTGGTATGCTCAATAATATGCGGTACACCCGTCTCATCCTCCGGCGGAGTCCTGAAGCCTATATAAAAGACCTTGTTATCATCATTATTTGATAAAATGGCAATCCTTGCACCACTTTTTTTGTGTCTCAGAATGAATCCGTCCGACTGGACATCCTCCACTCTGTGCTCATCTAAAATCTCGTATTCAGCCAAATCGTGAATTGTCATCAATTATTCCTCCTAAAATGCGATGATGATAGTATACCACATTTTTACATATTATAGTTAAATTATAAGTATATTTACCACAAAAAATCTGTTAAAGTAATATTCTGTAACATCCGGCTTTAAAAGTCAGAGTCTATGCTCCTCTTTTGAATATTAACATCCATCTGTGGAAACGGAATTTCGATGTTATTTTTATCAAATGCTGTTTTAATTTCTTCTGTAAGCTGCCATTTTGTGTTCCAGTAATCCTCGTTCTTCACCCAGATTCTCGCACCGAGCTCTATTGCCGAATCCTGCAGCTCACTCACAAACACATTGCTCGGCTCATCGTGAAGCATCGTATCTGCTGATGTGACAACAGATTCCAGCACACTCTTTGCAAATGCTAAATCTGTGCTGTAGGATACTGTTACTCTCAAATCAAGCATCCTCTTATCCATCATAGATACATTTGTGATACACGAATCAGCAAGCTTTCCGTTTGGTATCATAACCATCTTGTTATCTATTGTCAAAAGCCTTGTATAAAACAGATTTATATCCTTTACAGTGCCTTCTGTACCACTTGAACCGTCAACTATGTAATCGCCCACGCTAAACGGCTTCATCAAAAGAATAAGCACGCCTCCTGCGAAATTCGACAGACTGCCCTGCAATGCCATACCTACAGTAAGTCCGGCAGAGCCAAGAACCGCTATAACAGAGCCGGTCGCCACTCCAAATCCCGAAAGCAGTGCCATGACAAGGATAAAATACAAAAAGTATTTAATAACATTTGCTAGAAATGATGCCACTGCAGCGTCCATTCTGCTTTTATCAAATCCTTTTTTAATTATTTTTACGACTGATTTAATCGCCTTAATACCTATAAGCAGTATCACTATCGCAACAACAAGCTGCACAAGAAAGCTGATAAGCGATGGCATATATTTTTCCAGATACGTCTTTACAATGCCCGGGTTTTCAATAACCTGCTGTACCTCGGTGTTTGCAACCGGCACTGATACTTCACCAAGAATTTGTCTGATCATATAATCTCCTATATCTCTCTTATATCTCTCTTATATCTCTCTTATATCTCTCTTGTATCTCTCTTATATTTCTTATATATTTGTTATTTCCTTATAACCCACTAAATCCCCCATATAAAATATGGGGGATCAGTATTTAAATCAAATATTAATTCACTATTTAATAACTCTCACTCTGAGCACTCCGTCAATGGCAGAAAGCTTCTCAACGGTAGAAGCATCAATAGCTGAATCAAGATCAAGAAGTGAATATGCATAGTCACCCTTACCCTTGTTTGTCAGATCAGATACATTGATATCAGCCTCTGCAAGAGCTGTTGTAATCTGTCCAATCATACCCTTAACATTCTTGTGAAGGATTCCGACTCTGCCTGAAGCTGTGCATGCACCCATGCTGCAGTCAGGGAAGTTTACTGAATGAACGATATTACCATTCTCTAAGTAATCTCTCAGCTCCTTGACAGCCATAACTGCACAATTGTCCTCTGACTCTGCTGTAGATGCTCCAAGATGAGGTGTTACGATGCAGCCCTTTGCTCCAACAGTTGTGTTGTTAGGGAAATCTGAAACGTACTTCTTAACCTTTCCCTTGGCAAGTGCATCTACCATAGCCTCTTCATCAACAAGAAGATCTCTGGCAAAGTTTAATACGATAGCGGTTGGCTTCATCATTGCAATAGCATCAGCGTTTATCATCTTCTTTGTTGAATCAAGAAGAGGTACATGGATTGTGATGACATCACAGTTCTTGTAGATGTCCTCAACATTGCTGATATGCTTAACGCTTCTTGAAAGGTTCCATGCGGCATTTACTGAGATGTATGGATCATATCCGTAGACATCCATGCCCATATGTACTGCAGCATTTGCAACAAGTACACCGATGGCTCCAAGTCCGATAACACCGAGCTTCTTGCCTGAAATCTCTGTTCCTGCAAAGTTCTTTTTCTGCTTCTCGGCTGTCTTTGCAATATTCTCATCGTTCTGGTTTGCAAGACACCAGTCGATACCTCCAACGATATCTCTTGATGCATAAAGCATTCCGGCAAACACAAGCTCCTTAACACCATTTGCATTGGCTCCCGGTGTGTTGAATACAACGATTCCCTGCTCGGCACACTTGTCAAGCGGAATATTGTTTACTCCTGCTCCTGCTCTTGCCACAGCAAGCACCTTGTCACCAAGCTCCATGTCATGCATAGCGGCACTTCTTACAAGTGCTGCATCTGCATCCTTAATATCATCAACCTTTTTATAATCGTCAGAGAACAGGTCAAGGCCTACTCCTGCGATTGGGTTTAAGCATGTGTAATTGAACATTATGCATTCTCCTCCTCAAACTTCTTCATAAACTCTACAAGCTTCTCAACACCCTCTTTTGGCATAGCATTGTAGATAGATGCTCTCATTCCGCCAACTGTACGGTGTCCCTTAAGGTTTACAAATCCGGCTGCAGTTGCCTCCTTTACAAACTTGGCATCAAGCTCTGCATCTCCTGTTACAAACGGAACATTCATGAGTGATCTGTCCTCTTTTCTTACTGTTCCCTTAAAGAGCTTGCTCTGATCAAGGAAATCGTAGAGAATCTTGGCCTTCTCCTCATTTCTCTCCTTCATAACTGAAAGACCGCCCATCTTCTTGAGCCATTTGAATACCTTGCCACAGATATAGATGCCGTAGCATGGTGGTGTATTGTAAAGAGAATCATTATCGGCCTGAGTCTTCCACTTGAGCATGGTTGGTGTGCCCGGTAGACAATCATCTGTGATAAGGTCCTCTCTGATAATTGCTATAACTACTCCGGCAGGTCCTACATTCTTCTGTACTCCGCCATAGATAACAGCATATTTTGATACATCTACAGGCTCTGATAAGAAGCATGAAGATACATCAGCTACAAGGTTCTTTCCCTTTGTGTTTGGAAGCTTCTTGTACTTTGTTCCGTAGATAGTATTGTTCTCGCAAATGTATACATAATCCATATCATCTGTGATTGGTAAATCTGAGCAGTCAGGTATGTATGAGAATGTCTCATCTGCAGACGAAGCAAGCTCTACGGCGTCTCCGTAAATCTTAGCCTCGGCAAACGCCTTTTTAGCCCACTGACCTGTGATAATGTATCCTGCTTTTTTATTTTTCATAAGGTTCATCGGTACCTCAGCGAAGAACTGTGAAGCACCACCCTGAAGGAAAAGCACCTTGTAATTGTCAGGTATATTCATAAGCTCGCGGAGATCCTTCTCGGCATCCTTGATGATGTCATCAAACCATTTAGATCTGTGGCTCATCTCCATAACCGACATTCCGCTTCCCTTATAATCCATCATCTCTGCTGCTGCTTCCTGCAATACCTCCTCAGGTAAAACTGCAGGTCCTGCTGAAAAATTGTAAACTCTACTCACTCTAATTTCCTCCTTGTGTCGCATTGTAGTCCTCTTCATCGAAAGACTCGTTGATAGGCTTGCCCGGTGCAACCATAGGCCATACCTTGTCATCTGAATCAATGATACAATCGATGACAAACGGTGTCTTGCTCTTTAAGGCATCTGCAAATGCTTTTTCAAATTCTTCCTGGGTCTTAACACGTCGTGCGGTGGCTCCCATTGCTTCTGAAAGCTTTACATAATCCACCCCATCATCGAGTACGGTTGCCGAGTAATGCTTCTCGTAAAAAAGAGTCTGCCACTGGCGTACCATTCCAAGTACATGGTTGTTTATTATAACCTCGATAAGAGGAAGCTTTTCTCTTGAAGCTGTTGCAAGCTCGTTCATGTTCATTCTGAAGCATCCGTCACCTGCAATATTGACTACAGTCCTGTCATGATTAGCTGTCTGGGCACCGATTGCAGCACCAAGACCGTATCCCATGGTACCAAGACCTCCTGATGTAAGAAGAGTTCTCGGCTTGCTGTATTTGTAATACTGGGCTGCCCACATCTGATGCTGACCGACCTCAGTAACCATTATAGCATTTCCTTTTGTCATTTCATAGATTTTTTCAATAACAAATGGTCCGCTAAGTCCCTCTTTGTGATATGTAAGAGGAAAAGTCTTTGCATATGCAAGCACATGCTCAACCCATGAATTGTGGTCAAGCTGTGTGAGCTTTTTGTTGATGCGTGTAAGTATTTCCTTCACATCGCCTATAACACTCGATGTAACACGGATATTTTTATTAATCTCTGCTGCGTCTACATCAAACTGTAATATCTTTGCCTGGTCTGCAAACTTTTTAGGATTGCCAAGCACTCTGTCCGAAAAACGTGTACCAATCGCAATCAAAAGGTCGCACTCTGAAACTCCAAGGTTTGAAGTCTTTGTACCATGCATACCAAGCATGCCTGTGTAGTTATCACTTGTGCCGTCATATGCACCCTTGCCCATGAGCGTATCGCAAACAGGTGCATTCACCTTGTCCACAAATTCCTTAAGCTCTTTGCTTGCTCCGGAGAGAACCACTCCGCCTCCTACAAATATATATGGCTTTTTGGATGCTTTTATGAGTTCAATTGCATTATCAATGTCACTGTCTGTAATAGTTTCTGTCACACGCTCAGGAAGCTTGATTTCCTGTTTGGTGTACTCTACCAGATCTGCCGTAACATTCTTTGGAATATCCACAAGTACAGGACCCGGTCTGCCTTTTCTTGCTATATTGAAAGCTCTGCGTATTGTATCTGCAAGCTTCTCTATATCCTTTACAATAAAGCTGTATTTAGTTACAGGCGTTGTAATTCCGGCAATATCTATCTCCTGAAAGCTGTCCTTTCCAAGTAACGAGACTCCGACATTACATGTGATTGCGACGATTGGAATCGAATCCATGTATGCTGTCGAAATTCCTGTGACCAGATTTGTCGCCCCCGGTCCACTTGTAGCCAGACAGACGCCAACTTTTCCGGTGCTTCTCGCATAGCCGTCGGCCGCATGGCTTGCTCCCTGCTCATGTGAGGTCAGCACATGCTTAATCTCCGGATGCTTGTAGAGCTCGTCATAGACATTAAGGATGGCTCCTCCCGGATAACCGAATACTGTGTCAACACCCTGTTCTTTTAAGCATTCTATAATAACCTGTGATCCTGTTAACTGCATCTTGTATTCCTCTTTTTCTTATACGAATCCTTTACGATTATAGGTAAAAGCCTTATTCGTACTGAATTTTCTATCAAAATTTATACTACGCGTTCTGCTCGCCCGGAAGTGCAAGGATGGCTCCTCTGTTTCCTGATGTAACAAGCGCTGCGTATCTCTTCAAATAGCCTGTTGTAACCTTCGGCTCCCTTGGCTGCCACTTTGCCTTACGCTCAGCAAGCACCTCGTCTGACACATCGAGCTCAAGCTTCATGTTTGGAATATCAATCTTTATGATATCTCCCTCTTCAACCAGGGCAATCGGTCCGCCTACTGCGGCCTCAGGTGAAACATGACCTATTGAAGCTCCTCTTGAAGCTCCTGAAAAACGTCCGTCTGTGATGAGTGCTACAGAGCTTCCAAGTCCCATTCCGGCAATAGCTGATGTAGGGTTAAGCATCTCTCTCATTCCAGGGCCGCCCTTTGGTCCCTCGTATCTGATGACAACCACATCACCCTCTACGATCTTGCCGCCCTTTATTGCTGCAATTGCATCCTCCTCGCAGTCAAATACTCTTGCAGGGCCTTCATGAACCATCATCTCATCGACAACTGCTGAACGTTTTACTACAGAGCCGTCCGGAGCCAGATTTCCTTTAAGCACTGCAAGTCCTCCGGTCTTTGAATATGGATTGTCTACCGGTCTGATGACCTCAGGGTCTCTATTGACTGCATTCTTTATATTCTCTCCAACTGTCTTTCCTGTAACAGTCATACAGTCTGTATTTAAAAGTCCGATATCAGCAAGCTCTTTCATGACAGCCCACACACCGCCGGCCTCATTTAAGTCCTCCATATATGTAGGGCCTGCCGGGGCAAGGTGGCAGAGATTTGGTGTTCTCTCACTGATTGGATTTGCAAAGCTGATATCAAAATCAAAGCCTATCTCATGAGCGATAGCCGGAAGATGAAGCATAGAGTTTGTAGAGCAGCCGAGTGCCATATCAACTGTGAGTGCGTTCATTATTGCATCCTTTGTGATGATATCTCTCGCCTTGATGCCCTTGTTGTACATATCCATAACAGCCATTCCCGCATGCTTTGCAAGACGTATACGCTCTGAATATACAGCAGGTATTGTTCCGTTTCCGCGAAGTCCCATACCGAGTGCCTCTGTAAGACAGTTCATAGAGTTGGCTGTGTACATTCCCGAGCATGAACCGCAGGTAGGACATACCTTGTTCTCATACTCACATACATCATCCTCAGTCATAGTACCAGCAGCGTATGAGCCGACAGCCTCAAACATCGATGAAAGACTTCTCTTTCTGCCCTTTACGTGGCCTGCGAGCATTGGTCCGCCTGATACAAATACTGTAGGCAGATTAAGACGTGCAGCCGCCATCAGAAGTCCCGGCACGTTCTTGTCACAGTTTGGAACCATTACAAGTGCATCAAACTGATGAGCGATTGCCATACACTCTGTAGAATCAGCAATCAGATCTCTTGTGACAAGGGAATATTTCATACCCACATGTCCCATTGCAATACCATCGCAGACTGCGATTGCAGGAAATACTACTGGCACTCCTCCTGCCTCTGCAACTCCAAGCTTTACAGCCTCAACGATTTTGTCTATATTCATATGGCCCGGAACAATCTCATTGAATGAGCTTACGATTCCGACCATAGGCTTTTTCATTTCCTCCGGTGTAAAACCAAGAGCATTAAATAAACTTCTTGCCGGTGCCTGCTGCATTCCGGCTCTTGCGTTATCACTTATCATATTTTATCTCCTTATTTATCTCCGACTATTTCTTTGAGTACTTCATCATTACTACTGTATACACAACGATCTGCATATCTATAACCTGTTAGCTGTCTATTATAAGTCATGCAGCTACACACGTTCTGCGATGAGATCACCCATCTGTGCTGTGCCTACCTGTGTGATACCCTCTGTAGTCTCACCCGGCTGTGGCATGATGTCGATTGTCCTGTAACCCTCCTTAAGCACCTGCTTTACAGCATCCTCGATTGCCTGTGCTTCCTTGTCCAGATCAAATGAATAGCGAAGCATCATGGCTGCTGAAAGGATTGTTGCGATAGGGTTTGCAATGCCCTTTCCTGCGATATCAGGAGCAGATCCGCCACTTGGCTCGTAAAGTCCGAACTTTGTATCGTTAAGGCTTGCTGATGAAAGCATACCGATTGAGCCTGTCACCATACTTGCTTCATCTGATAAAATATCGCCAAACATATTCTCTGTGAGGATAACATCAAACTGCTTAGGATCCTTTACAAGCTGCATTGCACAGTTATCAACAAGCATATGCTCGTATGTAACCTCCGGATAATCCTTAGCGACCTCCTCGACGATCTTTCTCCATAATCTGGAAGAATCAAGCACATTTGCCTTGTCTACGGATGTGACCTTTTTCCTTCTCTTCATGGCTATATCAAAGCCTCGCTTTGCGATTCTTCTGATTTCATTCTCATTGTATGTCAGTGTATCTGTGGCCGTAACAACTCCGTCCACCTCTTTTGTCTCTCTGGCTCCGAAGTAAAGACCTCCTGTAAGCTCACGCATAATCATCATATCAAAGCCGTCTCCGATGATATCGCTACGGAGCGGACATGCTGCAGCAAGCTCCTTGTACAGGTATGCCGGTCTAAGATTTGCAAACAGATTGAGCGACTTTCTAAGCTTTAAAAGTCCTGCCTCCGGACGAAGCTCAGGGGCCAGCTTGTACCATGGTGATGTGGCTGTGTTGCCACCGATTGAACCCATCAGCACCGCATCTGAATCAAGCGCAGTCGCAATAGCCTCATCTGTAAGAGGAACACCTGTAGCATCAATTGAGCAGCCACCCATAAGGATGTCTGTGTAGTTGAAGCTGTGTCCATACTTGTCTGCTATTTTGTCCAATACCTTTTTTGCCTCAGTAACTATCTCCGGTCCGATTCCGTCTCCGGAAATTACACCAACTTTATATTCCATAATTTCTTACCTCTTTTACATAAAAATACATATTCTTATATTAAAGCATTAAAGTAGTTATTTCAATATGCCGGGATATTTTACTTTTTCATGCAATTTATAACTGTAGCTTATAATAACTGCATACTATAATAACAGTTTTTTATTATTATTGCAAGAGATGCGGATAATAAGAAAACCGCCACTTATGTGACGGCTTTCCAAATCTGCATTATTTAGCTGAATCCTCTGCTTTCTCAAGGTCAGCGATAGCTGCCTTCTGCATTGGAATACGGCAGTTCTTGTTGTTACCAAACTCAACGATTACAGTATCGTCCTCGATATCGATAACTGTTCCGTAGAATCCACTTGTTGTAAGAACTGTGTCTCCTGTTGCAACCTCTTTAAGCATTAGCTCCTTTTTCTTCTGCTCCTTCTTCTGTGGACGGATCATAAGAAAATACATAACTGCGAAAAGTACTACTAACCAGACAATCATTCCAATTGTTCCTGCTGCCTGACCGTTTGCTAAAATTGATGTCATCAATTGTTCCTCCTAAATATTCTATAATTGATGTGTTCTAAGCACTATTACCATAATACACGTTAAACGTGCTAACGGCAAGGATTTTTTATCATTTTCGAGATTTTTTATATTTATCTGCTAGCTCTGCTCTCCCTGTGTCATTCCATAGAGCTTTTCAGCCTTGTATGAGGCAAAACGGCCTGCATCAAGTGAATCCCTTATCTCCTCCATCATGTTGTTGTAGAAATACAAATTATGGAGCACACACAATCTCATTCCGAGCATCTCCTTTGCCTTTAAAAGATGCCTGATATATGCACGCGAATATGTGCGGCAGGCAGGACAGTTACAGCCCTCCTCAATAGGGCGCATATCCTTCTGATACTTCTGGTTGAACAGATTAAGCTTGCCGTGATTCGTGTATACATGTCCGTGACGGCCATTTCTGCTTGGGTATACACAGTCAAAGAAGTCGATTCCTCTCTCTACACCCTCAAGTATATTGGCAGGAGTTCCTACTCCCATCAGGTATGTAGGTTTATTAACAGGCAGATGAGGCACTGTTTCATCAAGAATATGGTACATCTCCTCATGGCTCTCTCCTACCGCCAGTCCGCCAACAGCATAGCCGTCCAGCTCAAGCTCAGAAATGCGCTTTGCATGGTCAATTCTTATATCATCATAAATAGCTCCCTGATTGATACCGAATAAAAGCTGCTCCTTGTTGATAGTATCCGGTAAGCTGTTTAAGCGTGCCATCTCCTTTTTGCACCTCTCAAGCCAGCGCGCGGTCCTGTTTACAGAGTTTGTCACATACTGTCTGTCTGCAACGCTAGATGGGCACTCGTCAAATGCCATAGCTATCGTGGAGCCGAGGTTTGACTGTATCTGCATGCTCTCCTCAGGTCCCATAAAAATCTTGGCACCGTCAATATGCGAGTTGAAGTACACGCCCTCCTCCTTTATTTTGCGAAGACCTGCCAGTGAAAATACCTGGAATCCGCCGGAATCTGTAAGGATTGGTCTGTCCCACACCATGAATTTGTGCAGTCCGCCAAGCTCTTTAATGATTTTGTCTCCGGTTCTTACATGCAGGTGATATGTATTTGACAGCTCAACCTGACACTTTATCTCCTTTAAATCGTCCGTAGAGACAGCGCCCTTTATCGCACCTACTGTTCCTACATTCATAAATACAGGTGTCTGTATATCTCCATGCACAGTATGGAATGTACCTCTCTTGGCACGTCCCTCTTGTTTTAGTAACTCATATTTAGCCATATTTTCGTTTAATTCTCCTGTTTCTTTTACTTATCGCCATTGCCTACGATTTTTCTGATTAATATTCCGTTGGTCAGCAGTGTGGTATCTATGCAATGTCTCTCAAAAAGTACCTCGCCGTCCTTTGGCACCTCAATATCCTCATCAGAGCAGTTGACTATAACCTCCACATATGTATCCACCCAGCCCATCTTTCTAAACTGTATTACCCTTGGATTGTCAGCAAAATCGTCAGGGAAATGGAAGTTTCTGCCCTTTAAAAGCGGCTCACTCGCCCTTAAATGAATGAGCTTTGATACCATCTCAATGCGCTCCTTAAACCTGCCTGCCTCAATATCATCCCACGGCATACATCGTCTGCAGTCAGGGTCATAGCTGCCCGGCATGGCAATCTCAGTGCCGTAATATATACATGGGCTGCCCGGCATGGCAAAAAGCACCGCAAGCTGTGCAAAGTACTGGTCAAGATTCTTTGTATCAGAACGAAGGCGCTTTGTATCGTGTGAATCAAGCAGATTGAAAAGCACATCATTGGTCTGCTGCATGTAGTTGGTATAACATCTGTTTATAGTATACTCAAAATCCTGATTCGTCTGGCTCTTATCTATCCAGAAATCCTTGATGCTCTCTCCAAGCGGATAGTTCATAACCGCATCGAACTCATCTCCACGCAGCCACGGAAGAGCATTATGCCATATTTCTCCCAAAATGTAAATATCCGGATTGATTTCCTTAAGCCTTGCCCTAAGCTCCTTGCAGAATCGGTGTGACACCTCATTTGCCACATCAAGGCGCAGTCCGTCTATATGATAATTTTCTACCCAGTTGGCACAGATATCAATAAAATATTTTCGCACCGCCGGATTATTTGTATTGAGCTTTGGCATATTGTCAAAAAATCCAAACGTATAAAACTGTCCCTTTTTAGCCGCTCCATGCTTAAAGTCAAGAGGCCATTCATTGATCATAAACCAGTCGTAATACTCTGAATCCGCTCCCTTTGCTAAAACATCCTGCCACGGTGCAAAATAATAGCCACAGTGGTTGAACACTCCATCAAGCATTATTCTCATATCACGCTTATGGGCTTCTAGCACAAGCCTCTTAAAGGTCTCTTCATCTCCAAAGCGCGGGTCAATCTTTGCATAATCCGTTGTATCATACTTATGATTGCTCGGTGACTCGTTTATCGGTGTCAGGTAGATTCCGTTTATTCCAAGCTCCTTTAAGTAATCAAGCTTTTGAATGATTCCTGCGAAGTCTCCGCCGAAGCACTCCTCATTTTTGACCTTTCCCCTGTTTCTCCACGGAACAACATAATCAGGATCTATCGAGTGGTCTCCATTGCAGAATCTATCCGGAAATATCTGATACCATATAGTGTCATTTACCCACTTCGGTGTGACCGGAATATCACACGGATTCATCCACGGGAATACAAAGCACTGGCGGCTTCTGCCCTCAAGTGCCATCTGCTCTGCACTCACGAAGCCATCCTCAAAGTAAAACCATCTCTCATCCTCTGTGATGAGCTCAAAATAATATTTAAGTCTCTTGAATGGTGGCTTTACCGTGGTTGTCCACCATATCTGGTGCTTTAATTTCTTTTTAAATATTATCGGCTGCTTATCGCCATTCCAGGTCTCACCACCGCCTAAGATACCGGCTGCGAACGGGTCACCGAGTATGATATTTACCTCCTTCACATCATAACCGGTCTTTATATTTATGATTAATTCATCCTCATTTAAAGGATAGCAGTAGTTGTCGTATGCCTGGTGAAATACCCCGTTAAATTCCATGTTTTCTCCCTCTTTTGCTGTCTTATTGTAGTCGTTATTGCATTGCTTCATTGTGGTTCTGAGGACGGCATGTAAGCATGCATCGATGATACCTTTTGACCCTTTAATCACATAATTATATACAAACATAGTTCGAAAGTTATCTAAATAAAATAATATCATAGTTTTCTTGACTATTCAACTTGGTATTACTTATAATATACCTATTATTATAAAAAGGAGACCATCATGGCAGGTTCATCATACGGAAATATTTTTAAGGTAACAACATGGGGAGAATCACACGGAAAGGGCTTAGGGGTCGTTGTGGACGGCGTTCCTGCGGGGCTTGAGCTGTGTGAGGAGGATATTCAGATATTCTTAAACAGAAGAAAGCCGGGACAGTCCAAGTTCACTACTCCACGCAAGGAGGATGATACGGTTGAAATTCTCTCCGGTGTGTTTGAGGGAAAGACTACAGGCACACCTGTTTCTATGATTGTGTGGAATAAAAATCAGAAATCAAAGGATTACAGTGAGATTGCTTCGTACTATCGTCCGGGGCATGCTGACTTTTGCTTTGATGAGAAATACGGCTTCAGAGACTACAGAGGCGGAGGTCGTTCTTCGGGACGCGAGACAATAGGCCGTGTTGCAGCAGGTGCTATCGCTGTAAAGATGCTCTCGAGCCTTGGCATAAAATTTCTTACATACACCAGATCAATAGGTCCTGTTACAATTAATGAGGTTAATTTTGATGCCAATGAGATTTACAACAATTCACTTTATATGCCTGATGCCGATGCAGCGCTAAAAGCTTCTGAATATCTGGAGGAATGCCTTAAATCACTCAATTCCTCAGGCGGTGTGTGTGAATGTGTCATCACAGGTCTTCCTGTCGGGCTCGGTGATCCTGTATTCGAGAAAATTGATGCCAATCTGGCAAAAGCTATTATGTCTATCGGAGCTGTAAAGGGCTTCGAAATCGGCGATGGCTTTGATGCAGCAAAGGCAACCGGACTTACAAACAATGATGCCTTTATTATGAGGGATGGCGCTGTTTCAAAAGAGACAAATCACTCCGGTGGTACTCTCGGCGGCATGACAGACGGCTCACCGCTTATTTTCAGAGCTGCCATAAAGCCTACTCCTTCAATCGCAGCTACACAGCACACCGTAAATAAATCCGGTGAAGATATAGAGATTTCCATCAAGGGACGTCATGACCCGATTATCGTGCCACGTGCTGTTGTTGTTGTTGAAGCTATGGCTGCAATTACTATTGCGGATGCACTGCTTATGAATATGGGGGCACGCATGGACCGCATCACAGATTTTTATAAAAAATTATAACTTTGTCCTATATTAAAAAGCATCTATCCGGTTTTTCCGGACAGATGCTTTTTATCTATTTCATTGGAACAATCTGTAATGTTTTTCCTAGTGAATTCAAAATATACTTTAGAATATATTTCCAAGAAGCAGCGGATTTAACAACATATACTGCGCATTCGTCACCCCAAAAGCCACAAGCGCCAGTGGCAGCACAATAAAAAGGACGCATGATATAATCACAGACATGCCGCTTCTTAAGTATTTAAACATTGCAAAAACAAACAGGCTGACCAGCAATCCCCCTATAAAGCGCATCAGCATTATGATAAGTATATACTGCCCTACCGATATATTCTGCGAAACACGCCACAGATGCTCCATACTTGCTGCCGGAGCATTAAGCCCCTGCGTGCCATATGCCAAAAGCACATTGCACAGCCGCACAATGTATACAAGTGTAAATGCTGTGACAGTGCCCAAAAAGCCAAGTATGCATTTGATTCCCATATGCTGCTTCCTGCCACGACAGGTAGTCCTTAAAAGCCGGATTTCATGGTTTGCATAATCCGCTCCACATATACCGCAGGCTATTGCTATTAGGAGAATAACATACACAAATGCCTGTGCTGTATCACGGTTTTTTAAGTCTGTTCTGTCGGTGAGGATATCATAGCCCTTTTCAAAAAACAGCCAGCCCTCATTTAACGTCTTAAGGTAATCCACATGTGCTGTAACCTTATTGAAAGCCTCCTGTCTGCTCAGTTCATCCTTGTACTTTATATTGATATAGCTTTCACTCTTCCCCTGTGCCATATCGTAAGCAATGTTATCTGACAGCCGGTCGTATTTTGCTCTTTCTTCATCCAGAAGCTCATTGGTTTTGGCAGTTAAAGGTCCATAATATTTGTCCATATATTCCTTGTAATACACCTCATCAACCGAGTCATAGGAAAGCTTCTCTGCCGGATTCCACCATACCACAAAAATAGCTGCTACAATCAATATAAGTAACACTTTTCCCGTAACAAGTGCCTTATAGCATTCGTGCAAAAATAAAGATGTATGACAGCCTGTATTTTTACCGCAGGCAAAGCCGCGCAATATAAGCTGCTGTTTTTCATGCACCGAATTGAGATAATTTGTAACTGCAAAAATACATACAGCTATACACACAAACCAGAATAAGCCGTACAATACCCCGGTATTAAGCGGATATCCAAACAGATTGATATTGACATAATCAGAAAAAAGTCTGCCTGTCCTGACTCCATACATGATATTTATGTACTTAAGGAAGGCTAGGAAGCTGGTTCCTGATATCGTTGTGTAGCAGATAGCCTCAATAACCACGGTCACTGCAGAAGCAACGAACACAAATATAATATTGTCAAGCGCTGCGCATATCAGCATAAAAAACATGCCAAGCAATATAAAGCTTATTATTTTCACAGGAAAATAGCATGCCAGAAATTGTCCTATACTAAGCTTAAACGGACTGCCATAGTACAGATAAACACTTTGAAGCGGACTTTTCAGATTTATCGGATTGTAAAAGCACATGCTTATGACTGCATTGATTCCATACAATAGCAAGGTGATAAGAATGACCGCCATAATCATCACAAATGACTTTGACGCCATAAGCTGCCTTCTGCCCCTTGCAGTTGTTCTAAGCAATGCAAGCTGGTTCTCGCTTTTTTCATAAAACACAAGATTGAGCGCAATGATAAAAAGCATAATCACAGCCACATAGTCGGTAAGCTCATTGTCTGTAATATTCAAAAGTCCCGATGCATCAATAACCTCAGGCACTGTACCATTAAGCTTACTGTAAACTCTGCTCGTTTTAGCAGCATTTTTCTCTGCAAAGCCTCCATTGCCGGAAAACTTATTCATAATCGAAATCTCGTCAGCCTTTTCATTGACGGAGTCGAGATACTCATCATAAGAAAGACATGCTCCTACTTCCTTGTATACCCTGCTGCACAGACTAATCCTGCCGTAAGCTTCTGCCGTCATCTGCCTTTGTTCAATTTCCGGCAAAACATCCTCACGACTGTAATTGCTTATTTCGCCATACAGCGCGCTGTAGTCCTTATCTGTATACCCATCATCATTTACGGTATTCATGGTATACAGTCCAAGAACAGGATTAAGAACAAGCAAAAACAAAAGAATAAGCACTGTTCTTTTAGTCAATAGTTTACATATTTCGTTTTTTACTATATCCATTTTCAGTCCCCATTAAGATACAAATACAAGTCCTCAAGATTTGGCCGCACAGCCTCCTTCTGCCATCTGCCATCATACGAATCGGCAATAATGCGGGCTATTACACCGTCTGCATCCCTTGAAATATTGCTCACCTTGTATACAGTGTTTACCTCATCTATCTCATTATCCGATAAAAAAATATTCCATACCTTTCCATCCAGCTCCTGAAGCAGCTTTGACGGAGAACCACTCCTTATTATTTTACCGTTGCTTAACATAACTATCTCTTTGGCGATAAACTCTACATCCGTAACCACATGAGTCGCAATAATAACAATCTTGTCCTTTGCAACCTCTGATATCAGATTGCGGATTCTGATTCTCTCCTTTGGGTCAAGCCCTGCCGTTGGCTCATCCAGTATAAGTATGCCGGGATTGCCTATGAGTGCCTGTGCTATCAGTGCTCTCTGCTTCATTCCGCCCGAAAAAGCTCCAAGCTTCTTTCCAAGGACATCATCAAGCTTTACCATGCGCACATAGTGATCTATATCTTCCCCGGCTTCACTCTTTTTTAATCCTTTCAGGGATGCCATAAAGTAAAGAAAACGCCTAAGGCTAAGCTCCGGATATATATTCTGCTGCTGTGGCATATATCCGAGAAGCTTCCTGTATTCACTTCCAAGCTCGTCTATGCCCCTTCCGTCAAGCAGCACACGGCCTTTTGATGGAGTCAGATTGTCAGAAATGAGATTCATCATAGTTGATTTACCGGCTCCATTCGGTCCCAAAAGCCCATAGATGCCGGGTGTAAATGAAAACGACACATCATCCAGTGCGGTTTTATCCTTATAAACTTTTGTAAGCCCCTCCAATTCAAGTGTCATTTTCTGTATTCCTCCCACTGACTTCTCACGCTTTCAAGATAACTGTCCATTCCATCTGCTGTAAGCTTTTCCTTTGCACCCTCTATACTCTCCTCCACCGACTTGCCATTTAAGCCATTCATGAAATCCGAAAGATCATTTGAGATATTGTTCAAATTCTCTGTATCAGGCTCAAAACCGATAAACGGAGATACTCCGGCATTGTCATAAAGGGCAAAAAACTCATCTTTTCGATTTTCCATGTATCTTTCACCTGTTACCGGATATACGTTTATAAATAAATCCAGACAGAGCTTACTTAAATAATTATCCTCCAGATCAGTACCATCCGTATTGCATGCAACACCATCTACGACCTTGTAATCCGCACCATTCTGTCCATACAGGAGAATATCAGCGTACTTTCCATCTCCATATAACAGACCTAAAAACTCTACCACAGCATCGACATCCTTGGTGTTTTTTGCTATACCAATGGATGCGTTTACCCTTGATGTCAGATAATGCTCTACTGTTTTTACCGCTATATTATCTTTCTTGAAGTTCTCGTCTATCTCTCCGGAAGACAATGCTACAATAAAATTGCCGGACTTAACATTTTGTAATATTTCCTCATTATTTAATCCGATATTATTAAGGTAGGTTATCTCACCGGTCTCATCATCCTTCAGATATCCGTCTTTTTTCATCTGATCGAGCACCTTAAGATATTCCGTAAATTTTTGCGATTCCAGCGGATTTTCGACTGACATCGTATCATAATCGAAGCAAAGTCCGTTTCTTATCTCACAGCCGATCATATCTCCAAATACATATCCGTTTATGAGATATTGAAATCCCGGAGCTTTGCTGTTATCCCACTCAGAAGCCTTGAGTATCTGATAAATTCCATCTATGCTTCCATCCCACGAATTTATGACATCATCTGAGAGATAATCCCTGTTAAATGCAGCATAAACTCCATTATCATCCGCAAGTGCAGATGGTATGGAATAAATATGTCCATCACATTTTGCCATCTCCCAAAGGTTCTTTGGGAAAGCATCATAAAGTGTCTTTCCCTGATCTTTCGACAAAACATCATCGAGATTTAAGACAAGATCCGAACTTATAAGATTATATGCCGGATTATTTCCATTCTCATCACCTAAACCTAAAAATGCAACATCTGTTTTCCCGGCAGCAAGTGTACTTTCAAGCTTCTGGTTGTATTCATCATACTCCAGATATTTTATATTCAGCTCATAGTCATAGCCATCATTCATAAGTGCAGCATTAAACTGCTTAATGTTATTCTCATCGATCCTGCAAATATCAGGTACAGCAAATGTTATGACCTTTGTATCTGACTTTTTGACTGTTGCCTCGGTCTGTCCCTCTTTAAGTTTTCCCGAATCACCAGCTTTTTTATTAATACATACCGCTGCTACTGCCACCACGATCAGGGCAATCACTACAACTGCTATTAAAACACCCTTTTTCTTATTCTTCATTATAGCACCTCAATTTTCTCGGATTAAAATTTCCTTTATTCAGATCATCAAGACTTAAAACTCCAAGTGAAAATTCGCCTTCATCATCAGTATAGTTGACATATACCGACTGAGCGCATATGTTTTCAATACCAAATGCCTTTTCAGTAGACAGCTTCATCAGTTCTTCACTCTTATCATCCTTCAAGCGATAATATGTCACTTCATCACTGTTTTCTTCAGAAAGGGCATAATATAAAAAGTCTCCGCTCTTTTTTAATGGTCCATATTGTGTTTTTCCATCCGCATCTATCGGAAGCTGTCTTGTCTGTCTGCTTTCGGTGTCAAACACAAAATATCCATCCTTTGACGAATAATAACCATCGCCATCTAACAGCCTAAGATTGTTAATGTGGTCTATTTCCGTCAGACATGTTGTCTTTTCATCTGCTATATCATATCGATATATTCCATTAAGCATATTATCATAAGCAAAAGACTCCGCATCATCTGACGCTCCCTCCTCTATCATCAGCTCTGTAACATCATCTCCAAACCGCACAGCCGAATAGTACACTACACCGTCTTCATAATATATGTCCGTAATATTTGCCTGTTCGCTTGTTATCTTATCACTCATATACACCTTGTAATTATCGAGATCTATAACAAAAACACCTGCTTCCGGCTTATCATCATTTACAATCTGTCCTTCATCATTAAGCTCTATTCTGTTACTGTAAGCTCCTATAACATAATTATCCCTGTACAAAACAGCCGTAACATGTTGAACATTCTCTAATTTAGCTGTTTTTTTTCGATTCTCACCATTAGAATCCATCACATACAGATACTGTATTGTCATGTCTTCCTCTGACATATCCCCTATAAAATAGAGATGATCATTGTAAATTACCGCTCCAGCTTTTGACGAACTATAAAAAGCTGCCGGACATGAAGGATTCTGATTTGTGCGAGAATATCCTTCATGTGTGCAGTTAGGCTTATCACAATAGACCATGTCCTTGCCTGATGCCGTATCGATAAGATGCAATATTCCGGAATCATCAAGATATAATACATTATCCTCAGAGTAGTTATATTCCGGATCTACATTGGAATATGTGTATACCGTATTGGATGTGCTGCGATTTTTATTCTTTATTATAAAAACCGCAGTCACAATACAGGTGATAAGTATGAAGATAATGAATGCGATAATTATATGTTTTTTCTTCATACTACCTTTCCCCCCAAAAAAAGATATTAATTAATATGTTGCTGATGTCTTTGTACTCCATGTTTGACCAAAAGCTAAAACTTTATGTGAGCTTACTATCTTAACACTATGACAATTACTTGGAGCTGAAAACGCAACTGAACAATGACTATAATGTCCATTATTCTTTGTACATGTCCCTGTAGCCAGAGTATTAACATTTACATAATTGTAAGTAGATGATACGCTAACAGATCCATTATAATCATATGATGTAGAGGCACTCGCCGTTTGTTGACGAATAGTTGATGAAGCTCTAGTTGTATATCCATTGATAGCACCTGTAGCCGCAAACACTGATATACTCATGCCTAAAGTCATTACTAACGTTAATGCTAATGCTAAAACTAATTTTTTAAAATTCGCTTTTGTGATTTTGTTCATAATAAATTTCTCCTTTTCCTGTAAATTTTTTCAAATCCAATTAACTCATTAAAATTTTCTTAGTTTTCTAACTGAATCATTCATTTTTGGCTGATAAAGAACCAGTGTACATGATACATTAGCATAGTGTGTAGCCATATCTATCACCGCTTTCTTTCCAAGTTCTTTCATTCCTTTGCGAATTTCTCTCTTCATAGTAGTCACCTCCTTTTTATAAAAATCATTATACCAAAAAATACCGTCCTAATATTCAGGACGGTAAAATTAGTACTTTCCAAGGTGAAATTAGTACTTTTCGCTATAAATTGTTTCATGCGACACAGATGAATACACATCATTCACAAAACTTTCATCAAGATTCGCACAGTAAATCGTTTTTCTGAGCAATCAAAGTCCATCGTACTTGTATACTTATTAAGAACTCTTTTTACATTTCTAAGTCCATAACCATGCTCATTGACAGCTTGTTTTGTAGTAACAGGTAAGCCATCTTTAAATCTGATTTTATGCGAATATGTATTACTAATCTCAATTATAATAGAATCCATTAAATAACTTATATCCAAATCTATATTGTGGTTATTCACCTCTTTCTGCGCCTCTATCGCATTTTCCATAAGATTTCCGAGAATAATATTCATATCATATGCTGATAACTCAAGATTTTCCGGAATCACAATTTTTGTATTTGTAGAAATCCCCTTATCTACCGCACATTGTAGCATATAGTTCAAAACAGTATCAATAGCAGTATTTCCCGAATCAACAAGCCGTTTTGACTCTTTAAGATTATCAGCCATATCAGACACATATTTTTGTATCTGTCCCATATTACCAGCCGAAGCCAACGCTGAAATTTCTGTAAAATGATGTTTGTGTTTAATAAAGTGAAGTGATATAATATCCACAAAGGCAATGAGCGAACCATCCACTGCCTAAAACAAAAAGGAGGAAACTTTCCATGAAAAAAATCCTTGCTGCCGCTTTGGCGTCTGTGATGCTCGTCGGCGGTGCGGCGCTGGCTGCGGCTGACGGCGAACTGAACATCTGCTCCCCGAACAGCGACGGCCTGCTTTCCATCATTCCGGTGTTTGAAGAGCAGACGGGCATTAAGGTCAACGTCGAGTCCATCGGCACGGGCGACTGCATGAAGCGCATCGAGAGCGAAATCGCGCAGGAATACAGCACCTTCGACCTGATGTACGGCGGTTCTCTGGCGAACTACGTCGCCAACGCGGGTCTGTTCCAGGATTACGTTTCCGAGCAGGATCAGTACCTGATGGATGCGTACAAGAACACCCGCGGCTACTGCACCAACTACACCATCGACGGCTCCGTGCTGCTGGTGAACACCGATATGCTCAAGGAACTGGGCGTCGAGGTGCGCGGGTTCTTCTCCACGTCGGTCGGCGAAGCGATGCAGATGATTCCGTTTGAAGAGCGCGATCATACGGCGATTCTGGTGGACGTGGGATATCTCTCCACCGAGGTGATGGCGGTCGAGGGCGACGCGCTGATCTGGCAGAAGGTGCTTCCGGTCGGCGGCGCGCATATCACGCTGGATTTGACTTACGGATTGGAAAAGCCGTTCGATATGTGCGAAAAGATCAAACGAGCCTACACCTTCAACGCGCCGAAGAACACGCAGATCGAGGTGCAGGGCGAAAACGGCCAGATGGAGAGATTCTCCGGCGAACAGGTGAGCATGATTATCGACGCGCGCGTGGATGAAATGCTCGAAATGATTGACGACGCCATCAAAAAGAGCGGTATCCGGCTGGGCAACTGGTCAAACGTTTATTTCACGGGCGGCGGCCTGATGCCGATGAACGGCGCGAGGGTTTACGCGGCCGGAAAGCTCGCCCGGAATGTGCGCGAGGCGGCGGCCAAGACCGTGAAACTCAAGCCCGCGCAGATTTACGCCAGCGGAAGCGGCCTGCTCGAACTGGTTTATAATACCATCGAACAGGAAGAACAGGACGAAGGCCTGTTCGACCGCATCAAGCGCGTATTCAAAAAGAGATAAGAAAGCAAAGTAAGCTT
>ERZ780139.867-NODE-867-length-29734-cov-4.515381_pt1 | contig 29734 bp, 28 predicted proteins | sample MGYA00511476_ERZ780139 | MGnify/ENA primary metagenome ERZ780139 (study PRJEB29588, sample SAMEA2158190) | human gut metagenome | biome: human gut; feature: human-associated habitat; material: faeces | place: Denmark | collected 2008/2010 ... | reverse complement strand
AGTTGTTTTTCATTTTTTCCCTTTGGGGAATGCCTCGGCTTTCTCTTAGGAGGCGGACACTCTATCCTACTGAGCTACAGAAACAAAAATTATAAATGTTTCAGCCAGGTCAGCAACAAAAATATTATACTATATTTTTGCTGCTTTTTCAAGACGAAACACATACTTGCGATTCCGCAGTTTACTTCAGGAATTTTCCATTGTGAGTACCTGATAAATTCTCTTATAGGCTTTTTCATAGGTCCAGCAGCCTTCGACATTGTTGTAGTATTCATTATTTTTTTCGACAACATATTCTAAATCGTTTTCTGTCATGAGTCTGTATTTCATCGTACACCTCCAATGTTAAAAACAGTAATCTGCCAAAATCCAGAGGTCATTATATCATATTCCGATGGGAAAGGAGAAGAGAGTCTTACAGCAATGAATTAAAATAAAAAAAGAATCTCGGCAAAGCAGTCGAAAGGCTGTGACGCAAAGCTACAAGGCCTGTAAAATGGCAGCCAGCTGCGTAAATATGGAACATTTCTTATAAAATAAATAGGGAGAAATGACTGAAATGCACGGTAGGAGAATCTATGGTGCTTTTTTATTGCCTGCGAAAAGAAAATACGAGAGGAGGAGTTTGCATTTTCCCGCCATCCGGCGATCACCGCATTTACGAGCATGAACGTGGAGACACCGACCATCATGGCGTATCTGTTTGACCACCCGCTGTATCTGGTGGCACTGATTGCAGGCGTGCTGCTGTTCTGCTTGCGGAGGATAATGCACTGAATGCAGAAGTTGCGACGGAGCTGCTCGGAAGCCTCGGCCTTGTCGTGGACTGGGCGGAGAATGGTTCCAAGGCCGTGGATCAGTTTGAAGCGTCGGATCCGGGAAGCTATTTTGCGATCTTCATGGATATGCAGATGCCGGTGATGGATGGCATCGAGGCGACGAAAAAAATTCGAAACAGTGTGCGTGAGGACAATGATGTTCCGATTTTTGCGATGACAGCAAATACCTTTGCAACGGACCGCAAGCGGTGCGCGGACGCGGGCATATTCCGAAACCGGTGAATTTAAAAGAGATTCAGACGACGCTGGACGAGAAAGTGCGGACGGCATGCGCCGGATAACGGGACGGATTAATAACAGAAAAATTTGGAGAAGGGGCTCTACTGCTTTGGATTGCAGTGGAGCCTTTTTATGGTGTATCATAGGAAGTAAAAGAAAACAGGGGAGAATCACGGAATGGAAATTGCAGAAAATATCACATGGACCGAGGAACTGGAAAGGCTGGATGTGCTTCTTTCGCAGGGGCAGTTCGAGCTGCTGCTTCCGGGTGAGCGGTACGGGGGAGGAGAAAAGGAGATCTGGCTTGTCTATCTGATGAACGATGCGGCAGAGAGCTTTCTCGTTTTTCATGACGCGGAGCTGACGGGAACGTATCAGAAGGAGTACGAGGGAGAAATAGATGCTGCACTGGAAAAAGACGGGGAGCAGTACGTTCTGATCGTGCGGCAGAAAGAGACGGTGTGCACGCTGTTTTTCAGCCGCCTTTCACTGGAAGTGCATCTGTTTGATTACGGAAAAACGGGTCATTTCTGGGTGGACGGATACGAGTATCTGCGGCAGATTGAGTTCCGTATTGCGATCCTGCGGGACAAGCTGGAATACCTCGGCGAGGCGTTCTGCACCGAGGAAGAAATGCGTCTGGCATCGCTGGCCAATTTCCCGCCGCTCAATTTCTGCTGCTACCCGGCGGTGCCGGATCAGTATCTCGTACCGTCATGCCCGTGGTGGGAAGCGACGGAAGAGGCAATTACGGAGATGAAAAAACTGGCATCGGAGGCAGGCGATAAAGTGCTGCTGCGGTATCTTGCACTTTATGAAAAATGGCAGGGAAAACTCCTCGCAAAACAGATCGCAAAACTGCTGCATACGAGCCGCCACGCGAAAGTCGTGGATTTACTGGAAAAAAAACTGGCCCGCGAAGCACAGAATTACCCGAAACGACGCTTCACTGGCGAAGAAGGAACCCAGATCCGAAAAATCCAGGAGCAGGCAATGAAACGGAAAAAGATACTGGGAGCCGAAGGAAAACGCGCATCATTGCTGCGCGAGGAGCCATTCTTTTATGCACGGGATTCGGTGGAATATAAGGCCCATCTGATGATCTGGGGAACGAAAGGGAAAGACCGGGTTGTGGAGGTTGAGACGTTTAAAAATTGAAAATGAATTAAAGAAAAGGTACAAAAAGTGAATAAAATAAGATTCATCTGGTGGAAATGGAGTTTTTAAAAACAGTTCATTGCGGCAGATGCGGGCTTGTGATATTCTGAAAAGAAAGAAACATTTGACGAGGATAAGCAGGAGGAATCATTTCATGGGACATTTTTATTTTGTGCGTCACGGGCAGACGATCTGGAATGTGGAGAATAAGATCTGTGGGGCGACGGATATTGCATTGACGGAATTTGGGCATCAGCAGGCGGTTGAGACCGGGGAGAAAATCCTGAAAGAGGGGATTCAGGCGGATGAGATTCTGTATTCCCCGCTGGTTCGTGCGGCAGACACCGCGAAACATATTTCCGAGATGACCGGCATCCCGGCGCGGCCGGAGCCGCGGCTGACGGAGCAGAATTTTGGAAAATGGGAGTCCACAGCACGCGATGGAGCGGACTTCAAAAAGGCGAAGGAATGTTTCGCAATGAGCCACGAGGGCGGCGAATCGACTCTGCGGCTGGCGCAGAGAATCTATAATCTGCTGGATGAAATTCGGGAAGAATCCGATGAAAAAACGTATATTCTCGTCGCACACAACGGCATTGCGCGTGTCGTGCAGTCGTATTTTCACGATATGACGAATGAAGAATATGCGGCATTTGGTGTGAAAAACTGTGAGATTGTACGATACGATTTTCCAGAGAAATAAAAAAAGATTACAGAAAACGGCGGGGATATATTCAATCCCCGCTCGTTTTTTTGTCCGATGGAATCAACGAATGCATCTGATAATACTTTTTTGTAAAAGAGATCAGCGTCTGCATATCGCTGCTGATGTATCTGCTTTTCTTCCATATCATGCCGATTTTCACTCGAATTGGTGTCTGCATCGGAATGCCGATGATTTCCGGAAATTTATCAGTCATGCTGGAATACAGAAAACAGGCATAGCGGCCCGTCTTTAAAAACTGCAGTGTCGTGTAAATCTGGCTGCTCCGCATGATGATATTCGGTGTATACCCCTCAAGTTCGAACCGCAGCTTCAGGAGCTGATTCTGCACCGAGTCAGCATTAAAGAAAATTAAGGGCTGTTTTGCCATATCCTGAATGGAAACCACTTCTCTGCCTGCCAGGGGGTGGTTTTTTGCTACACAAAATACGACCTGGTCATCCGCAAGAACGGCATGGTGAAATTTATCAATATTATACTGTTCCATATTGACAAGCGCCAGATCCAGTGTGTCATCCTGCACCAGATTACAGGCACGGACCGAACCATACTCCTCAAGAGATACCGCAATTTCGGGATGCTCTTCTGAAAAAGCGAGAAGAAGCTCGGGAAAAAAGACGGTGCTCAGCATCGGCGGAATACCAATGCGGATCGGCGGGCGCACACGGGAGAGATTGGAATAATCCGCCTGTAGCTCATTGCAGTACTGGAGAATATAATTTGCTTTCTGATAAAATTCCTCCCCTTCACGCGTCAGAATTAACTGATTTCCCTTTCTGGAAAAGAGACTGACGCCGAATTCAATTTCAAGATCACGGATAGCAACCGATACGGTCGGCTGCGTCACGTACAATTCCTCGGCCGCTTTTGTAATACTGTGGCACCGGCTTGCCATACAGAAGTAACGAAGCTGATTTAAAGTCATTTTTCCCCTCCAAATGTTCGTTGAGACAACGTTATATTATCATTAAGATACCATAGAGACGTAAATGTTTCTATATTTTTTTTCGGTTTCTCGCAAAACCAGGTAAAAATGCACAAAAAAAGAGCCCCTGTTTTGCGAATATAAAAATTTTTTATGGGGTCATGTATTCCACCAATTTGTTTTTTAACCAGTACACGCCGTATAATACAAGTAACAAAAGAAACGTGTTCGGCCGATGCTTTTCAAGAAAAAGAAAACTGAAAAAACGAAAGGAGATTTGGGAATGTCTCAAACCACAATCACATTGCTGTTTCTGGTATTTGCGATTGTCAGCTTCATTCTGGAGAAAATTCCGCTGGGTCTGACAGCTTCGATCTGTGCGCTTGGATTGACTCTCACCGGAATTCTGGATGTATCAACGACTTTCTCTCAATACGTAAACAGCAACGTTATCCTCTGCGTCGGCATGTTTGTTGTCGGCCAGGCACTTTTCGAGACGGGAATGGCAAACAAAATCGGAGGACTTGTAACCCGCTTTGCCAAAACCGAAAAAACACTGATCATCGCCATTATGGTAATTGCCGGCGTGATGTCCGGATTCTTATCCAACACCGGAACCGCTGCCGTACTGATCCCGGTTGTCTGTGGAATCGCAGATGAGTCCGGTTATTCCAGAAGCCACCTGCTGATGCCGCTTGTATTCGCGGCAGCCCTCGGCGGAAACCTCTCTATCATCGGAGCGCCGGGAAATTTGATGGGCGTCAATGCACTGCAGGAGATGGGAATCAAAACCAGCTTTTTCATGTACGCGCCAATCGGAATTCCGATGCTGCTGATAGGAATCCTCTACTTCGTCTGTTTTGGATATAAACTTCTTTCGCAGAATCAGAACGAAGCAGCCCAGAACCTGGAAGAGCAGAAAGATTTCAGCAATGTTCCGAAATGGAAACAGATCATTTCACTTGTTGTTCTGATCGTTGTAATTTTCGCTATGATTTTCGAAGAATTAATTGGAATCAGCATTCAGCTTTCCGCCTGTCTTGGCGCACTCTTTTTGGTGCTGACCGGGGTTCTGACAGAAAAAGAAGCGTTGAATTCCATTGACTTAAAAGTAGTTCTCCTCTTTGGAGGCTCTCTTTCCCTGGCAAAAGCACTGGATGTCACAGGGGCAGGAAGTATGATCGCCGATAAAATCGTCGGTCTGCTCGGATCCAATCCAAATCCGATTCTGCTTCTCCTGGTAATTTTCCTGGTAACCTGTGTACTGACCAATTTTATGTCAAATACAGCCACTACGGCACTTATGATTCCGATCGCTGTTTCTCTTGCAAACAGCCTTGGAGCAGACCCGCGGTCCGTTGTGATTGCAACTGTTATCGCCGGTTCCTGCGCGTATGCAACACCAATTGGTATGCCTGCAAACACGATGGTAGTCGGACTCGGAGGCTATAAATTCAAGGATTATGTAAAATCCGGCCTGCCTCTGATCCTCGTATCCTTTGCAATCTGCATGATACTGCTGCCCATCCTGTTTCCTTTTTATCCATGATAAGCATTCCTTCGCATAAACAGGTATCACACACCACAAGGGGCAGAAAATTCCTGCCCCGCACCACAAAGTTCACTCATGAAAATCATTCATAGGAGGTATATTATGACAAACGAAAATGGAGTAAAAGTTTTAACAGACATGGTAGCTGATTTTGTTGCCCACATCGGCAAAAAGCTGCCGGACGATGTAGTTGCAAAGCTGGAGGAGCTGGGCTCCCAGGAAACAGCAGCGCTTCCGAAAGCACTGTATGAGACGATGACCAAAAACCAGAAACTGGCGGTGGAATTAAACCGTCCGAGCTGCCAGGACACCGGCGTGCTTCAGTTCTGGCTGAAATGCGGAACGAATTTTCCGTACATCAATGAACTGGAAGGCCTGCTGAAAGAGGCTGTTGTACAGGCTACCTTTGCAGCACCGCTCCGCCACAACTCGGTAGAGACTTTTGATGAGTACAATACCAAGAAAAACGTAGGAAAAGGAACCCCGACCGTATGGTGGGATATCGTTCCGAACAGTGACAAATGCGAAATCTACGCTTACATGGCAGGCGGCGGATGTACGCTTCCTGGAAAAGCGATGGTTCTGATGCCAGGTGCAGGATATGAAGGAATCACCGATTTCGTACTGGATCAGATGACAAGCTACGGCTTAAATGCGTGTCCTCCGCTTCTTGTCGGCGTTGGAGTTGGAACATCCATCGAAACCGCAGCATTAAATTCAAAGAAAGCGCTGATGCGCCCGATCGGTTCCCACAATGAAAATGCAAATGCAGCAAAAATGGAGCGTCTGCTGGAAGACGGCATCAATGCCATCGGCCTTGGACCGCAGGGAATGGGCGGAAAATATTCCGTTATGGGTGTAAACATTGAAAACACCGCCCGCCATCCATCCACGATCGGCGTTGCCGTAAATGTGGGATGCTGGTCCCACCGCCGCGGCCATATCGTGGTAAATCCTGATCTGACAGTAACTTGTGATACACATTCCACCTGGAAATTTAATGCATAAACGGAGGTACGAATTATGATCGAAATTAGAGGAGATAAAAAAGTTCTGATTACACCGGTAAGCGCAGAAGACCTGAAAGATATCCACATCGGAGATATTGTTTGGCTGGACGGCGATCTCATGACCTGCCGTGACGTTGCACACCGCAGACTCGTTGAGTACGGAAGAGAGCTTCCATATAATATCAAAGACAAGGCAATTTTCCATGCCGGCCCGATCGTACGGAAAATTGAGGGAACAGAAGATGATTACGAGATGGTTTCTGTCGGACCGACTACTTCCATGCGTATGGAGAAATTCGAGTATGAATTTACAAAACTGACCGGCGTACGTGTCATTGTCGGAAAAGGCGGCATGGGTCCGAATACCGAGCGTGCATGTAAAGAATTCGGTGCCATTCACTGTGTCTTCCCGGCAGGCTGCGCGGTTGTTGCCGCGACTGAGGTGGAAAGAATTGCAGAGCATCACTGGGATGAACTGGGAATGCCGGAGACGTTATGGTGCAATAAAGTAAAAGAGTTCGGTCCGCTGATCGTTTCTATTGATGCAGAAGGACGCAACCTGTTTGAAGAGAACAAAGTTGTTTTCAACGAGCGCAAAGAGGCTGCAAAACAGGCAATTTATCCGGAAGTGAAGTTTATCAAATAATTTATCAAATAATAAGAGTTTTTGACAGGAGCAGCCTATGGGACCACAGGAAATGCTGGACCGGGCGGAGGTGAAAAATAAGTGGCAGCTCACGCCGCTGAAGGATTTCAAATCACCCCGTCTGACGGAACGCATGTGGCGGACAGCGGTGGTTGTTCTGCTGACTTCCCTGATTTATGAATATCTGATTCCTGGCGGCCGCAACCCCTGCTTTGCGCTGATCGGCGCAGTGTACGGGGTTGGGAGCCGGTTTGAAGAGGGATTCCACAATGGAATCAATCGCCTGATCGGAACGTTTGTGGGAGGAATCCTGGTCATTCCATTCTACATGCTGTATCAGAAACAGCCGTTTGGAATTCCGGCTTTTCTGTGGCTGGCGGCAGGGCTCTGCCTGGTATTGTGGTGCAATCTGGCACTGCAGGCGGACTCTGCGATCCAGCCGGGAATCGTGGTCTACTTTGTGGTACTTTACACAGTTGGTGAGGAACGAGTTGTTTTCTATACGCTTGCCCGGATTCTGGATACCGGCATCGGCGTACTGATTTCCCTTCTCTGCTATCTTTTACTGCCATCGAAATATGATAAAGAACAGGGGCTCTCGTTCCGGACCATGTGGAAGGCGACAAAACATGCGTTTCAGTCTTATAAGGATAAAAACCGTCTGTTCCGCGAGGATGAACAGAAAAACTTTGGAATGAAAAACAAAAAATAAGCAGGATGCAAAAAAAGAGATGATCTGCTCTGTGCCGGCAGATCACCTCTTTTTTGTATGGCGTTTATGATATTTTATAATATTTCGATGTATGCTGGCGGTAGAGCAGCAGCAATCCGCGGATGCAGAGCTCGATGGCCATGGCGATCCACATGCCGCGCAGGCCGAGCGGGGTGATGAGAAGCACCGCGAGACCGAGGCGGATGACCCAGATGCTGCCAAGGTTCAGAAGGCTCGGCACAAACGTATCGCCTGTTCCGCGGAGGGCTCCGGCGGCAACGATGGAAGCGCCGAAAAACGGCTCGGCGAGCAGTTCGATGCGGAGTACCTCGGCGGCAAACGAGCGAACCTGCGGGTCAGGAGTCAGAATGCTAAAGACGAACGGACAGAAGATCATCATCAGACCTCCAGTGATGGCCATCAGGACTGCGCCCATGGCAATGCAGATATTTCCGTAGCGTTTCGCCAGCTTGTAATTTCCGGCGCCGTAGCTTCTGCCGACGAGCGTTGTCGCGGCGGAACCGATGCCGTAGCCTGGCATGTAGCAGAGGCCTTCGGCGGTGACGGCGAACGAATTGGCCGCAATCGCAATGGAGCCGAGCGGGGCAATCAGCATGGTGGCAGCAACCATGGCGCTGTTCATCGCGATTTCCTGTACGGCAACCGGCACACCGATTTTGAATGCAGTTTTCAGAATTTTCGCATCAAAAACCGTTTTTTCCTTCCGGCGGAGACGCAGCCGCGGATTGCGGACACAACAGAACCAGGCACCCGTGAGGCTGATGACGGCGCAGGCCAGCATCGTTCCCATACCGGCACCCATGACACCGAAAACCGGAATCAAAAGAGCATTGAAAATGACATCGAGCACGCACATAACGGCATTTAAAATACTGGGTGTCACCATATCACCGCTGCACTGCAGGAAGGACGACATCAGCGAGTTGAGCTGGGAAAACGGAAGCATGATGGCAAACATCATAAAATAGAGCGTGGCATTCTGCCGGATCTTCTGCGCACCGCCGAGCCACCCCGGCAGCGGATGACTGATCAGAAGCCCGATCAGGCACAAAACAGCCGACACAACAAGCGCGGACGCGATGCCATGCCGCACAACATCCCTTGCCTTCTTGTCATGATTTCCCCCGATCTGATGCGCTACCTGAACAGAAAAACCGGCTGAAACCGCATAAATCGTACCGCTGAGGAGCCACGTCGTCGACGAAACCAGCCCGATCGCCGCCGAAGCATTCGCCCCAAGCGCGCCGACCATCGCGGAATCAATGTATTGCATCGCAATCGTAGTAATCTGTGTAAGAATCGCAGGCAGACTTAATCGCCCGACCTGCTGAATCTGCGGTTTCAGTTCAGTCCAGTTTATTCTATTCATCATTTTCTCCAGAACATGTATTTTATCGTATGGTTTTTCGTAAGAATGTAAAGATAAATGCGTATTTTACGCTAACATGTTTTGAAGAAAGTGTCAATCAAAAACGAGGTTTAATTTGACTTTTTTCTATGCGTATTAGGCATAGGGGCGGAGAGGATTCGAATTTAATTTTCCGGCGGAAGGTTGTTCTTCACAGCGGGGTTCGCCTGGGTCGTGTTGGTTGCAGTCAGCAGGGAATCTGTCGGGGCGACCGGGCTCATGAGGACGCGGCCGGTTCCGCGGTAGACGTTGACGAGGCCTTCGCCGCTGACAGCGGAGCCGACGAGGGTTTTGGTGGAGCGCTCTACGGTGAAATCAAGGTTGGAGGACCAGCAGACGGCGAGGTTTCCATCGATTTTCAGTTCGTCGTTTTCGAGTTCGACTTCGATCAGCTCGTCCTCAGGTACGTTGCTTTCGAGGGCAACGGCGCCTCTGCCGACGAGGCTCAGATTGAAGAAGCCTTCACCGCCGAGGACAGCGGAGGAAATACTCTTGCGGGCGGTCAGTTTGTTTTTGACTCTGCCGTCGCAGGCGAGGAATATGCCGTCCTCAATCGTCATTCCGGAGGAGCCCCATTTCTCGACATCCACAAGAATGATGTATTTGTAGGTCGGTTCCAGCACGAGATATCCGTCGCCGACGTACTCCGGTTTTACGGCAGATTCCTTTGTCATGGCGCCTTTGATGGCCTTTCCGAACAGGTCGCCGATCCCTTTGATTCCGGCGGTCGCCTGTACATGGCCGCCCATCCACTGCATCGCACCGGACTGGATAATCGCGGAGTGCTCCTTGTCCAGTTCAATGACAACCTGGCGGCGGCGCACATTCATTTTGCTCATGTAATACTCCTCCATGGCAGTCATCGGCGAGACGCTGGAATCCTGGAGATATTCCATGACGTGGAAATTTTCGATGGATTTGGTGAATTTCCGGTTTTCGTTTTCGAGATTTAAAATTTTCATAGGCACGTTCCTTTCTTTCATTAAGAAGAAAAATAGTGATCCGTCTTGTTTCTTTTATTATACAGGAAAGAAAGCAAAGAGCACAGAAAAATTTAGAAAAAAAGGAAATCTGGAAATCATGTTGTCCATTTTTCAGCGGAGTGATAAGATAAAGTTCAGAAAACGCAAGCAGTACGGTCAGAGGAGGAGTTTATTATGAGTACAATTACTGTCAGAGATGCAAAAATAGAGGATGCCGCACGCATTCTGGAGATTTATGCTTACTATGTAGAATACACCGTCATTTCTTTCGAGTGGGACGTGCCGTCTCTGGAAGAATTTGAGAACCGCATGCGTGATATCATGAAAAAATATCCATACCTCGTCATCGAGCAGGATGGAAAAATCGAAGGTTATGCATACGCACATGCCTTTGTCGGCCGCGCCGCATACGACTGGTCGAGCGAGCTGACCATTTATCTCGATCCCAATGCAAGAAAAGGAGGCCTTGGCCGGAGACTGTATGAAGAGCTGGCGGACCGCCTGAAAAAAATGGGCATTCTGAACCTCTACGCCTGCATCGGCTATCCGCAGGTCGAGGATGAATATCTGACGAAAAACAGCGCCGAGTTCCATGCGCATCTCGGATTCGAACTCGTGGGAACCTTCCACAACTGCGGCTACAAATTCGACCGCTGGTACGATATGGTCTGGATGGAAAAAATCATCGGCGAGCCGCACGCGGGACAGCCGGCAGTAAAGCCGTACAGCGAGGTTAAAGAATGAGTACGATAACGACGTATACAAGAAAACACTTCGATCCCGTACATCCTGATCCGGGGCTGCTCTGTGTGGAGGATTTTGCGCATGCGCTGCCGATGATCTGCCGCGGAAACGGCCATGTGACGACGTTCTGGTCAGTGGGAGAGCACTGCATCTGCTGTGCGAAAGAGGCGGCCGCGCGCGGCTATTCCCGGCGGCTGGTGCTGGCGTGCCTTCTGCATGACGCGAGCGAGTGTTACATGTCGGACGTGCCGCGGCCATTAAAACAGGAAATGCCGCGGTACCGCGAGATCGAGGACCATCTGCTTTCGGTGATTTATGAGAAATATCTTGGCAGTGATCTGACGGCGGAGGAGCAGCGGATGATGAAACAGATCGACAATGATCTGCTGTGGTACGATCTGACAAATCTGCTTGAGGAACCGCAGGCGGGGGATGCGCCGAAATTTCACATCACGCTGGACTACACGGTGCGGCCGTTTGCTGCGGTGGAACAGGAGTATCTGGAATTATTCGAACAGTATCGGGAGACGGGCGATGAGAGAGGATAAAAACGAAAACCGCTGGGACAAGCTGCTGCAGATCCACACAATGGGGCGGGACGACAGCCGGTCGGATCTGTACCGGTATCCGTATGAGCCGACCCCATACTGCGTGCTGGAGCGGATGGCAAACACAGGGATGATCCGAAAGGGAAATACGCTGCTCGATTACGGATGCGGAAAGGGCCGCGTAGATTTCTTCTTATCGGCGCAGACCCGGTGCCAGTCCATCGGTGTGGAGTATGATGACCGGATTTATGCGAAGGCAATGGAAAACAAAAAGGCGGCGGCCTCTGGCGCGCGGACGGAGTTTGTGCTGGAGAGCGCCGAAAATTTTCCCGTTCCTGTGGAAGTGGACCGGGTGTATTTTTTTAACCCGTTTTCGCTTGAAATCTTAAGAAAAGCGATGGCAAGACTGCTGGAATCGTGCTACGAAAATCCGCGGGAGATCCAGCTGTTTTTTTATTACCCGTCGGATGCTTATATCTCGTATCTGATGACGGTGCCGGAACTGGAATTTCTCGATGAGATCGACTGTATGGATCTGTTTCCGGGCGGGGACAGCCGGGAGCGGGTTGTGATTTTTACGATTCAGGAATAAAAAGTTTTGTAACAGCAAAAACCGTGTGGAATACAAAAAAGCATGAATTATATTTGAAGAAAGGGCGTTTTTATGAAATATCAGGTAATGCGAATTGAGGAAGACCTTGATTTCGGCTGTGAGGAGCGCGGTGCCGACGAGCCTGTCATGGCAGTTGTTGTTTTGAAAGATGAAAACGGAACAGAATCGCGCATCCGCCAGGAGGATCAGATGCTGTATGACTGGAACATCGAGGAGGGCGACACCGTTATTCTGAATGAAAACGGCGAATTGCGAAAAGTACTCTCCGGTGACTGGACGCAGAATTGCAATTCGAAAAATGTAGATACGACAAAATTCGTCAACATGATGCAGGCCGTCAAAGTCGGAAAACAGATTGACTGGATCTGTCCGTTCTGCAGCGGAACAGTAGAACGATTGGAACAGAAAGGCGGAAAAACCGTAATCGGATGCACATCGTGCGATATGCGGATTCAAATAGAAAATTAAACGATTTCGGCCTTTAAGGCCGAAAGAGAAAGGAAACACAAATGGTAAAACCAATTATGAGAGACGTTCTCTTCCTCGGACAGAAATCCATCCCGGCGACAGAGGAAGATCTGCAGGTGGGAAGAGATCTGCAGGACACACTGGCAGCAAACCGCGAGGCATGCGTCGGCATGGCGGCAAATATGATCGGCGTGAAAAAACGCATCATCATCGTAAACGCCGGATTCCGCGACATCATCATGTTCAACCCGGTGATCGTCCGCAAAAGCGGCCCCTACGAAACAGAAGAAGGTTGCCTCTCCCTGCCAGGCGTGCGGAAAACAAAGCGGTACCAGAACATCGAAATCGAATACTACGACTGGGACTGGAAAAAACAACGCCAAAAATTCACCGGCTGGCCAGCCCAGATCTGCCAGCATGAGATGGATCATCTGGAAGGGATACTTATTTAGATCCTACAGCAGACAGGAGGACGGTATGACAGACAGAGAATGAATGGTAAAAGGAATCATTTACAACCCGAATGTGGAAGATCTGGCCAAAGAGCCAGAAGTCACCATCGTTTCAGGCGTCACAATCGGCGAACACGACCGCGAGTATTTTTACCGGGACGAAAAAATCGACGGGGAGAATCTCAAATAAATCGGGACAAATTTCGAAAATATAAAATTTTTGTAAAATAATGTCGAAAAAACGATTGACAAGTGGCGAAAAGAAACATATGATAATACCTGTCAATATACATATTCGGCAATAGAGGCGCGAAGGCTAAGAGTACCTGTCCTGAGACAACGGGGTCTGGGACGGGCAGGGAAAGGAGCATTCGCCGAAACGGGGCAGTTCCCGAAAAACTGTCTGCGTTGGGGTACAGTCGAACAGGCTGTGCACTCTCACCGTACTGGTGGAGGAGCTATTGCTTCATGAACGTAGATTTAATGGAGCAGTGGTGAAGACCGCTGCTCTTTTTATTGTACTGCAGTTGGAACCGTGACAAAAGGTTCCAGGGGTGGAAATCTGTTTGGTTGGAGAACGAAAGACGAAACGGGTGTTACAGGATACGTCTGAAGAAAACTGTTGCCGGAAAAGAAAAAAGGGAGGATTTTGACATGATAGCATTTCTTAACTGGCTGGACGGTGTCCTTTGGGGCGTGCCGCTGATCGCGCTGATGATTCTGACCGGTCTGTACTTTACCGTTCGTTCTGGATTTTTCCAGTTCCGTCACTTTGGCTGGATTATGAAGAGAACCGGCGGAAAACTGTTCCAGAAAGAAAAAGAAGCAAGCGAAGGAAAGGGTATGCTTTCCTCATTTGAAGCAATTTCAACTGCCATTGGCGGTACCGTAGGATTCGGAAACATCGCCGGTGTTGCAACCGCAGTCGCAGCAGGCGGCCCGGGAGCCATCATGTGGATGTGGCTTTCTTCCCTGCTCGGCATGATCCTGAAACAGGTTGAGGTTACCCTCGGCTGCTACTACCGTCACACCAACGAAAAAGGTGAGTACTACGGCGGTCCGACTTACTACATGGAGTGCGGACTTGGCGAGGAGCGCCACTGGGGCAAGCTGTGGCTGATCCCGGCGCTCATCTTCGGCATCGGTATTTTCTCCACCTTCTTCGTAACCTCTTCCAACCTGACCGCATCTCAGGTCGTAGCCGGTGCGTTCGGTATTGAGAATATCAATCTTGGAAGCTTCAAAGTAGAAGGCGTTATCGTGATGGGCGTTCTGCTCTGCATTCTGACCTATGTCGTTACAAGCGGCGGTACGAAGAAAATCGCAAGTCTGTTCAGCAAGCTCGTTCCATTTATGAGCGTTCTTTATATCTTGATGGGACTTGGCATGATCATCATCAACATCAACCGCGTTCCTGGCGTATTTACAGCCATCGTAACAAACGCATTTACCGGAACAGCAGCGATCGGCGGTTTTGCCGGCTGCGCAGTCAGCGAGATTATCCGTGTGGGTATGGCGCGTTCCGTATACTCCAATGAGGCTGGATGGGGTACTTCTCCAATGATCCATGCTTCCGCAAAAACACCGCATCCGGTAGAGCAGGGTCTGTGGGGATCTTTCGAGGTATTCTTTGATACCATGGTTATCTGTACAATCACCGCACTTTCCGTTATCTTAAGCGGAAACTGGACCGACGGAACGAACGGCGGAACACTTGCTTTAAGTGCATTTGCAAGCGGATTCGGCAAATTTGGAAGCATCCTTCTGGCAGTCATCATGGTCATCTTCACTGTAACGACTTCCGGCGGATGGTTCACCTACTATCTGGCAATTCTGGAGCATCTGTATAAAAAAGAAGGCAAGATGAAAGATATCGTCATGAAAGTCTTCTATGCAGTCCGCGCTCTGCCGGGCGTACTGTGGACGATCTATCTGGTAAAGACCAACAACCAGGGCTTTATCTGGACTGTCGTTGATATCACATCTGCGATCCCGACCTTCGTCAACGTAGCAGTGATCCTGATTCTCTCGAACCAGTATTTCAAACTGCTGAAAGACTACAAAGCAAGAAACTTCGGCCAGGGCACGGTGGACAAGAACGCCTGCCTGTTCTACGAAGAGAAAACGAAATAAAAAATATTCAAAAGCGAATCCAGACACGCATGAGAATGGCGTGTCTGAATTTGTATATTGCGCAAATGGGCAGAAAAGAATAGAATCAAATTTAGATGACAGTAGGAGGATAATGATATGAAAACAATTTACAAAAACGGAGCTGTCTACACCGGAAAACTGCCGCTTGTCGAAGCGTTTGCAGTAGAAGACGGCAAATTTGTTTTCGCCGGAAGCAGCGCAGAGGCAGATGCCCTTGCAGCAGCCGGCGACAAAGTTGTAGACCTCGGCGGAAAATTCGTCTGCAGCGGTTTTAACGACAGCCATATGCACCTTTTAAATTACGGAAGCTCCCTGCTGAAAGCGCAGCTTGCCGCACATACCGAAAGCCTGGAAGATATGCTCGCCTGCCTCGACACCTTCCAGAAAGAGCATCCGCGAAAAGACGGCGCATGGCTGATGGGCCGCGGCTGGAATCAGGATTACTTCACGGACGTGGACCGCATGCCGAACCGCTACGATCTTGACCGCGTATCAACCGAAGTTCCGATCTGCGCGACGAGAGCGTGCGGCCACTGCCTCGTAGTCAACAGCAAAGCGCTGGAACTCCTCGGCGTCACCGCAGATACCCCGCAGCCGGAGGGCGGAGAGATCGGTATGGAAAACGGTGAGCCAGACGGAAGATTCTTCGACAATGCAATGGAACCGGTTTACGACAGCATTCCGGTGCCGAGCAAAGAGGAAATCAAAGATATGATCCGCAGCGCCTGCAAAGCCCTGAACAGCTACGGCGTCACCAGCAGCCAGAGTGATGATTACTGCGTTTACCGCGCCGTTCCATGGCAGACCGTCAACGAAGCATACAAAGAACTCGAGGAGTCCGGCGAGCTGACCGTCCGTGTTTACGAGCAGAGCAACTTTACCGATCTGGAATCCTTAAAAGGTTTCGTTGAGGCTGGAAATGTGACCGGCATCGGCACAGACCGTTTTAAAATCGGACCGCTGAAAATGCTCGGCGACGGCGCACTCGGTGCGAGAACAGCATTCCTCAGTTGCCCATACGCAGACGACCCGTCCACCTGCGGAATCCCGGTATTCACCCAGGAAACCATGGATGAGATGATCGGCTACGCCAATGCACACGGCATGCAGGCTGCAGTTCACACGATCGGTGATGCGTGCCTCGACCGCGTGTTAAGTGCCTATGAAAAAGCCCTTGCTGAAAACCCGAGAGAAGATCACCGCCACGGCATCGTGCACTGCCAGATCACAAGAGCCGATCAGCTTGAAAAAATCGCGAAAATGCATCTTCACGTTTACGCACAGAGCATCTTCCTCGATTACGATAACCATATCGTAGAGGAGCGCGTCGGCAAAGAGCTTGCGAGCACAAGCTACAGCTGGAAGACGCTGATGAACAACGGCGTCTCCGTCAGCAACGGAACCGACTGCCCGGTAGAGCTGCCGGATGCCCTCGCCTGCATGCAGTGCGCTGTCACAAGAACAACGCTGCGCGACCACGTCGGCCCGTACCTGCCGGATCAGAAATTCACCGTACAGGAAGCACTCGACAGTTACACGATCCGCAGCGCCGAGGCAAGTTTCGAGGAGAACGTGAAAGGCCAGATCGCAGAAGGCATGATGGCAGACTTCGTCGTACTGGGACAGAATCCGTTTGAGGTGGATGAGAGCACGATCAAAGACATTCCGGTGTGCCGGACGTATCTTGCCGGTGAACTGGTATATGAAGCATAAGGATATAACTTAAATGAGTAATAGATGTCAAATGAAAATTCATACAATGAAGGGAAAAACGTGAAATAAGATAACCTGAAAATAGTATGGAATAAAGGCAGAAACAGAGGAGAACCTCCTGCGGCGATGAACGGTCGCAGGAGGTTCTTTTTTGATCCTGATAGGACCATACGGTTGTAAAAGAATCGAACAAACGGTTGCATAAAAGGGCGGGAATGTGCTACGATAAAGGAAATTTTACGAAAGGAAAAAACAGACAAATGCTTGGAAGAACACATTTTTTTATTGGAACAGCAGCGGCACTTGCTGTTTTACAGCCGCAGACGGTTCCCGCGCTTGTGGCCGGTGCCGGGGCTGCCGCGATCGGCGGTTTGATCAGTGACATTGATGTCGGCACTTCACAGGCGCACCGCGATGCCGATAAGATCATTACGGCAACAGTTGCAGTTGCGGTGCTCACAATTCTTGCGGAGTATAAACTGAATCTTGGAATTTACCGCCGCCTCACAAGCGACAGCAGCGTGCTGCGTCTCCTCGCCGGAACGGCAGCATTTTTGCTGATCTGCGCCTATGGGAAACAGCAGCCGCACCGCTCCTTCATGCATTCATTTGCGGCGCTGGCATTGCTGACGGCGTGCGTGGACATCATCTACCCGGATGTGTCCGCTTATTTTGCCGTGGGCTTTCTGTCCCATCTGGTGCTCGATTTTTTCAACCGGAAACCGGAAAAGCTGTTCTGGCCCTGGAAGAAGGGATTCTGCCTCGGACTCTGCTCAGCACGGGGACTTGTGAACCGCGCACTGCTCGGGTGCGGCATGGTATTTCTTGCTGTAATACTGGTGATCTCGGCGCCTGCAGGGCGGCTGATGGCTAAAATCATGCGGGCAATTTACGGATGAGATGAGATTGACAAAAAGATAACAAGACAAAAGAAGAAAAAGTAGGAATTTTTCGGTGTTAAAGTTAATATTTTATACATTTTATAGTAGGCTTTTTGATTAAAATGATGTAAAATAGAAAACAGAAATCCGGCGTCCGTAATTGTTTTTGAAATGAACGAACAGGGAACCGCCGGCCCGTTACCGCAGCCGATTGCGGAGCGCAGCGCAACCGACAACAGAGATTAGAGCACAACAGGCAATACAGGAGTTAGTATGAACGAAGAAATGAAAAACCAAACAGAACAGTTACCGCTTTTAAAAGTACACATGATGGGAAGTTTTTTCCTGGAGTACGGCGACCAGCCGATTTCCTTCCGGAAAACAATGGCAACAAAATCGATGAGACTTCTGCAGATTTTCCTCTATAACAAGGACAATGGAATTTCCAGAGGAAGACTGTTGGAGAGCACATACGGAAGAGAAGATGTGGCGGACGCGGCAAACAGCCTGCGTGTCGGCGTACATCGCCTGAAAAGAAGCCTTGTCGAGGCAGGACTTCCGCAGTTTGAGTACATTTATACACAGAAGGGCGTTTACCACTGGACCAGCCCGATGCCGGTCGAGGTAGATGCGATTGATATCAAAAATAAGATCCTGGAAGCAGGAAAAGAGACAGACGAGAAAGCGCGCATGGATCAGATGATCGAAGCGCTGGAGCTGTACACCGGAGAGTTCCTTGCAGATTTCGGCGAGGAAGAGTGGGTACAGGCGGAGCGCGCGCAGCTGAAAAAAGTATATTCCGATGCACTGAAAGAAGTAAGTGAGTATCTTCTGAAAAACGAGGAGTTCGATGAGCTGCAGAAGCTGACTTCTGTTGCTTCCGAACTGTATCCGTTCGACGAGTGGCAGGCAGTCCAGATGCAGGCGCTGATCGGCCTGGAGAGATACAAAGAGGCCATGAAACTGTACGAGCAGACCTCGAAACATTACTTTGAAGAGCTTGGCGTTACACCGAGCGAGAAACTGGTGGAGCAGTACCGCTATCTGGGAAGCCGCATGGGCAGCAGACACCGCGTGATCGAAGAGGTACAGGCAGATCTTCAGGAGAGCCCGGGAGAAAAGGACGGAGCATTCTTCTGTTCCCTCGCCGGATTCCGTGACTGCTACCGACTTGTTTACCGTATGTCCGAGCTGAACGGACAGATGCCGTGGCTGATGCTGTGCACCATTACAGACGGAAAAGGTTACCCGGCAAAAGGCGGTCCGCGCCTTGACCGTATGTCCGAAAAGCTGCTTGAGGTAATGAAACGCAGCCTGCGTCATTCCGATTTCTTTGCAAAATACAGCCCGTCCCAGTATGTGATTCTGCTGCAGGGCGGCAACCAGAGAGGATGCGAACTCGTCTACAAGAGAATCAGCGAGCGCTTCTCCGAGGAGAAAAAAGGCTGGGCAAAGAATCTGAAATACAGTGCACTGCCGGCAATTCAGACCGAAAAAGAGCTTGAGTTCTTAGAAGGAGACGATGTTTTATGATTCGCGTACAGCTGCTTGGAAGATTCAGCATGTACGATGAAACACGCTGCCTCAACGAGGAAGCGATTCATTCCCCGATGATCACAAAGCTGCTGGTTTATATGATCTGCAACAAAAACCACATCGTAACACTGGAACAGTTAACCGAAGCACTCTGGACGGATGAGGAGAGTGAAAATCCGTACGGAGCACTGAAAAATATGATGTACCGTCTGCGCGGAACGCTGCGGAAGGTATGGCCGGTTGAGAGAGGATCATGCCTGCTATATGAAGGCTGTCATGGAACTGACGAAAAGCCTGGAGCACCGCAGAGCGTATGAAAAACTCGAGGAAATCTGCAGGCGTGCCGTGCGTATGGATCCGCAGGAGGAAACGGTTTACTACCGCTTCTACACCGCAGACCGCAAAGGAAAAGTACAGGTTCTCAGTGATCTAAAAGAGCTTTATCAGGAACTAAGAGAATTAGAAAAAATAAATTAATTTTTAAGTTGACAGCAGACTAAATAAATGGTAGCTTTAAGCTGTGATGAAACGAGCTTAAATCCAGAAAAAAGTCTGCTGTCTTAAGTTAAATAAAGTAAAACAGACAGGGAGGATAACAAACATGAGTTACAGAGAAGTATATGAAAAATGGTGCAATGATCCATATTTTGATGAGGCATCCAGAGAAGAGCTGAAAGCACTCGAAGGAAATGAGGCAGAAATCGAAGACCGTTTCTACCGTCAGCTTGAGTTCGGTACCGGCGGACTCCGCGGTGTCATCGGAGCGGGTACCAACCGCATGAACATCTACACCGTACGCCAGGCAACCCAGGGCCTTGCCAACTACATCATTTCCCAGAACGGACAGGAAAAAGGCGTAGCCATCGCACACGATTCCAGAAGAATGTCTCCGGAATTCGCACGCGAAGCAGCACTCTGCCTGAATGCAAACGGAATCAAAACGTATCTGTTCGAGTCCCTGCGTCCGACACCGGAGCTTTCTTTTGCTGTCCGTGAATTCGGCTGCATTTCCGGTATCGTCATTACCGCAAGCCACAACCCGAGAGAGTACAACGGATACAAAGTATACTGGGAGGACGGCGCACAGATTACACCGCCGCACGACAAAAACATCCTCGCAGAGGTAGCAAAAGTAACCGAGTTTTCTGCCGTTAAAACGATGGAAGAAGATGATGCAAGAGCAGAAGGCCTGTTCCAGGTCATCGGAACCGATTTTGATGACCGTTACGTCGCAAAATTAAAAGAGCAGAGCATTCATCCGGAAATCATCAAAGATGCGGCAAAAGATATGAAGATCGTCTACACACCGCTTCACGGAACCGGAAATGTGCCGGTACGCCGCGTTCTGCGCGAGCTTGGCTTTAATCAGGTTTACGTTGTAAAAGAGCAGAAAGTGCCGGACGGAAACTTCCCGACGGTGGCTTACCCGAACCCGGAAGACGAGAAAGCATGGACACTGGCGCTGAAACTGGCAAAAGAAGTAGACGCTGACATCATCCTTGCAACCGACCCTGACGCAGATCGTCTCGGCGTTTATGCAAAAGACAGCAAGACCGGCGAGTACGTAAGCTTCACCGGAAATATGTCCGGTATGCTGATCGCAGAGTACATCCTGCGCGAGCGCACCAAGAACGGAACCATGCCGGAGAACCCGGCTCTCGTTGAGACGATCGTTACCACAGATATGGCAAAAGCAATCGCAAAAGCCTACAACGTGGCACTGATCGAAGTTCTGACCGGATTCAAATACATCGGCGAGCAGATCAAGTTCTTTGAGCAGAGCGGTGCACACAACTATGTCTTCGGCCTGGAGGAGAGCTACGGCTGCCTGGCTGGAACATATGCAAGAGACAAAGATGCCTGCGTGGCAGTTATGATGCTGTGCGAGGTTGCTGCATACTACAAACAGCAGGGCAAGACACTGTGGGATGCCATGGTGGATATGTACGAAGAGTACGGCTACTACAAAGAGGGTCTTGCAACGATGACCTTAAAAGGTATCGACGGTGCAAAAGAGATCCAGACCATGATGACCAACTTCCGCGAGAACCCGCCGAAAGAGCTGGGCGGCTTCAAAGTTCTTGTCGTACGCGATTACAAAGCAGACGTACGAGTGGATCTCGTAAGCGGCGAGAAGAGCGCAACCGGACTTCCGTCCTCCAACGTTCTTTACTATGAGCTGGAAAATAACGCATGGTGCTGCGTACGCCCATCCGGTACCGAGCCGAAGATCAAATTTTATTTCGGCGTAAAAGGCACATCCCTCGAAGATGCAGCCAAGAAACTGGAAAAATTAAAAAATGCAATGGTAACTGCTTAAACGCTGTGTGATATAGAAACAAAAAAAGGCCTCAGCCCGGCGGGCGGGGGCTTTTTTGGCAGAAAATCGGCGCGGCGGATGGCGGCTGCCTTCAGACAAGGAGAAGAAAATGGCGATTTTATATTATGATGACAAAAAGCTTTTTCAGTTAAATACAGAGAAAACGACGTATGTGATCGGTCTGAGTCCGGAAGGCTACGTCGGACACGTTTACTACGGACCGCTTCTGCACGGAGAGCCGGATCTGTACCCGCTCCGCATGGACGAGCCGCCGTTCACCCCGTCCGTCAACAAGAGAGAAAAATCTTCTTTCCTCGACCGTTTCCCGATGGAGTATCCGACCGGCGGAATCGGTGATTACCGGGAGAGCTGCCTGAACGTGAGAAATGCACAGGGACGCATGGGATGCGAAATCCATTTTGATTCCTATGAGATCTTCAAAGGCAAACGCAAAATGGAAGGTCTTCCGGCTTCTTTCGGAACCGAAGAGGAAGTTGAGACACTGGAAATCACCTGCAAAGATCCGATCCTTGGACTCGTTGTTGTTCTTTCCTACTCTGTTTTTGAAAAAGAAAACGTTATCACCAGAAGCGTCTGTGTGAAGAATGAAGGCAGCGAAACACTGAAAGTAGAGAAAATCTACAGTGCCTGCCTCGACATGGACAACGAAGACTTCGAGATGATCTCCCTTCACGGATCCTGGGCAAGAGAACGCCATATCCAGCAGGGAGCACTCCGCTACGGAAAACAGCTCGTTTCCTCCGGAAAAGGTGAATCCAGCCATCAGGAGCACCCGTTCGTGGCAATGGTAACACCGGGAACCGATCAGGAGCGCGGCGAGGTTTATGCGATGCATTTCGTATACTCCGGTAACTTCATCGGCCAGGTCGAGAGATGCCAGTTCGACACCGTCCGCATGGTCATGGGTATCAATCCGGACGAGTTCTGCTGGAACTTAAAAGCCGGCGATGAGTTCCAGGCACCGGAAGTCGTTATGGTTTACTCCGCAGAGGGACTTGGCGAAATGACGCGTTCCTATCATGCATTTTACCGCAGACACATGATCCGCAGCCCGTACAACCACAAAAAACGCCCGATTCTGATCAACAACTGGGAGGCAACGTACTTTGATTTCGATACCGACAAACTTCTCGATATCGCAAGAGAAGCGAAAAAAGACGGCATCGAGATGCTGGTTATGGATGACGGATGGTTCGGAAAACGAAATAAAGACGATTCTTCCCTCGGTGACTGGGTTGTCAACGAAGAGAAGATCAAAGGCGGCCTGAAGAACCTGGTCGACAAAGTCAATGAAATCGGTCTGGAGTTCGGTATCTGGTTTGAGCCGGAGATGATCTCCCCGGATTCCAACCTCTACAAAGAGCACCCGGAATGGGCCATCCAGATTCCGGGAAGAGAAGCGACCGAGAGCCGCTGCCAGTACGTGCTGGATCTCTCCCGCCCGGAAGTGCAGGATTACGCATATGAGAGCGTGGCAAAAATCCTGCGCAGCGCAAACATCAAATACGTAAAATGGGATATGAACCGCCAGTTAAGCGATCTCGGCAGCACCTATCTCGATGAGGATTCCCAGCAGGAGCTGTTCCACCGCTACGTGCTCGGCATGTACGCGATGCAGGAGCGTCTGGTGCAGGAGTTCCCGGATCTGCTTCTGGAGAACTGCTCCGGCGGCGGTGCGCGTTTTGACCCGGGAATGCTCTACTACAGCCCGCAGATCTGGTGCTCCGATGACACCGATGCGATCGAGCGTCTGGAAATCCAGGAGGGAACCGCCCTCATTTACCCGCTCTGCGTAATGGGTGCACACGTCAGCGTATGCCCGAACCACACCGTCGGCCGTGTGACTCCATTCACAACGAGAGGCCATGTGGCACTGGCTGGAACATTTGGCTATGAGCTCGATATCACAAAGCTGCCGGAGGAGGAGAGAAAACTGATTCCGGAGCAGACCGCGATGTATCACAAATATCATGAACTGATCCGCGATGGAGAGTATTATCGTATTCTTTCCTACCGTGAAAACCACAGATCCGACTGCTGGGCAGTAGCTTCTGAGGATAAAAACGAAGTGCTTGTAACTTACGTACAGGTGCTGGCACAGGTAAATATGCCGTCCCGCAAGGTACGCCTGCGCGGCTTCGATCCGGCGAAAAAATACCGTCTGGAAGGAACCGACGAGGTTTACAGCGGCGAGATGCTGATGAATGCCGGATTCCGCATGAAAGATTTCTGGGGCGATTTCGTCAGCAGACTGTATCACTTTATCGCAGTGGACTAAGGAGTAACATATATGGCAAAAGTAAGATTGGCAGATATTGCAAAGGTGGCGGGCGTCAGCGCCGTCACCGTGCATAACGCGATTACAGGACAGAAAGGGGTCAGCGATGAGATGCGCGCCCGGATTCTGGAAATTGCAAAGGAAATGGGGTACCGCCAGCCGGGAAGCGGAGCGAGAAATACACAGGGAAAAAGCCTGCGCTGCATCGGAGTGGTGATTCCGGAACGGTATCTGGCAGAGTATACGACATTTTACTGGAAAATGTATCAGGAGATGGCACTGGCGGCGACGGAAAAGAGCTGTATGGTGACCGTGGAGATCCTGAAACAGGAGATGGAAGATGAGATGATCGTGCCGTGCATCGCCAAGGAGCAGACCGTCGATGCGCTGATCCTGATGGGAGACACGAGCCGCGATTACATCCACTATCTGAAGAAAAACATGGATCTTCCGATCGTATTTCTGGATTTCTACGACAATGAGCTGGCAAAAGATGCCGTGATCGCAGATAACTTTCACGGAATGTATCTGATGACGGAATACCTGTATGAGCATGGCCTTACCAAGCTGGCTTTTGTCGGTTCGATTCATTTTTCCAGCAGTATCATGGATCGGTACTGCGGTTTTTCCAAGGCTGTTCTGGAACACCGCGATGTGACACCGGCGGAATGGATTCTGGAGGACCGTGATGAGCGGGGCCAGATCGAAATTCATCTCCCGGAACAGATGCCGGAAGCGTTCGTCTGCAACTGCGACCTGACCGCCGGCCTTCTGATGCTCGAGCTGGAAAAACGCGGCATCTCCGTGCCGGAGGACGTTTCCGTTGTCGGCTTCGACAATTACCTGTATCCGGGTTTCCCGGATCTCAAGATCACTTCGTATGAGATCAATACGAAGGCGATGGTAAAAGTAGCGCTCGAAAAAGCGCTGAAGCAGATCCGCGGCGCGGCATCCGGCAAAAATATGGAAATTGTCTCCGGACAGCTGGTGCCGAAAGAGAGCGTAAAGCTTTGATTTTTATAACTGAATTATAAATTAAGAAACGGGGCATTTTGAAATGCCCCGTTTTTGTACATATTACACAACAAAGTCACTTAAAAATTGACAGTATCTAACGGAACTTATTTTTTAAGCAATTTCCAGTTGAAAAATTAACTATCTATGTTAAAATTAAGCTAAAGGACTGGGCGTGAGGGTGATAAAACACGGCGGTTCGGAGAAAAAAGAATTAAAAAACAAGATTCTGTCCACTAACAGAAACTTAAAAAAACAAAGTACAACTCATAAACAAACAATATTTTTCATGGAGGTTTCAAAAAATGAGCGAAGTTAAAATTATTGGAGATGCTGTCAAAAATATGCCATGGCAGGAAGGCCCGGCTGAATTTTCCGGTGCACCGGTATGGAGATACGGCGAGAATCCGATCATCGGAAGAAATCCGGTGAAGGAAGTAGCAAGAATCTTCAACAGCGCCGTTATGCCGTACGGCGACGAGTTCATCGGAGTATTCCGTGGTGAGCAGACAAACGGAATCCCGTACATCTACCTTGGAAGAAGCAAAGATGCGATCCACTGGAATTTCGATGAGAACAAAATCCAGTTCGTTGACGAAGAAGGCAAACCGTTCATGCCGGTTTACGCATATGACCCGCGTCTTGTAAAAGTAGAAGATACCTACTACATCATCTGGTGCCAGGACTTCTACGGTGCAGCCATCGGAATGGCAAAAACAAAAGATTTTGAAACCTTCGTACGTGTGGAGAATCCATTCCTTCCATTCAACAGAAATGCCGTTCTCTTCCCGAGAAAAATCAACGGCAACTTCGTGATGCTGTCCCGTCCAAGCGACAGCGGCCACACACCGTTCGGTGACATCTTCCTGTCCGAGAGCCCGGATATGCTGTACTGGGGCAAACACCGCCACGTCATGAGCAAGAGCCCGGAGTGGTGGGAGTCCTTAAAGATCGGCGGCGGCGCAGCTCCGATTGAGACCAACGAAGGATGGCTGCTGTTCTACCACGGCGTAAGCGGCACCTGCAATGGCTATGTATACAGCATCGGCGGCGCAATCCTCGACAAAGAGAATCCGTCCATCGTAAAATACCGCTGCCAGAACTTCCTTCTGACACCGGAAGAGTGGTATGAGGAGAGAGGCTTCGTTCCGAACGTAACCTTCCCGTGCGCAACCATTCACGATGCAGAGACCGGAAAGATCGCGATCTACTACGGCGCAGCCGATACGTATGTAGGACTGGCATTCACAACCGTAGATCTGATTGTAGATTATATCAAGAAAAACAGTGTCGTACGCGAGTCTGACACCGAAATCGGAAGAAGATAAGAAAGAAGGAAAGAAAAGATGCAGTCTTTGGCAAAGGAAGTAAAGCAGGAGCTTACTGGACGGATCGTTCCGTTCTGGGAGGGCTTAAGAGATGAGGAATACGGCGGATTTTACGGCTATCAGGACTTTGATCTGAACGTGCAGAAAACGTATGAGAAGGGCTGCATCTTAAACAGCAGAATTCTCTGGTTTTTCTCGAATGCGTACCTGACCTTAAAGGACGAGAAGCTGCGCGCCGATGCGGAGCATGCGTACCGCTTTATGAAACAGGCGTGTGTGGACCGCGAGTACGGTGGCGTGTTCTGGTCTGTCACCTACGACGGAAAGCCGCTCGATACGACAAAGCATACGTACAATCAGGCATTTGCAATTTATGCGCTGTCCACGTATTTTGATGCGACAGGCGACACCGAGGCGCTGGAGCTGGCAAAATCGCTGCAGCAGATCATCGAGACACACTGCACCGACGAGTACGGTTATCTCGAGGCATTTACCCGCGATTTCAAGCCGGAGAGCAATGAAAAGCTCTCGGAGAACGGCGTCATGGCAGAGAAGACCATGAATACGCTGCTGCATGTTTTCGAAGCATATACAGAGCTGTACCGCGTGACAAAGGATCCGTTTACCGGTGACCGTCTCCGCTTTATGATGGATCTCTTCGCGGATAAAGTATACAACAAGGAAAAAGGCCGTCAGGAAGTATTTTTCGACCGGACATGGAATACGCTGATTGATCTGTATTCTTATGGCCATGATATCGAGACTTCCTGGCTGATCGACCGGGGTACAGAAGTGCTCGGCGATCCGGCTTACCGGGAAAAACTGCTGCCGATCACCGGAGAGATTGCGGAAAATATCTACAATACGGCATACAAAAATCATTCGCTGATGAATGAGAGCGAGCGCGGTGTGGATGATACCACAAGAGTCTGGTGGGTACAGGCAGAAGCTGTCGTTGGATTTTTAAATGCATGGCAGAAAAAACCAGAGGAAACAAAGTATCTCGATGCGGCAAAAGACATCTGGGGCTACATCAAGGAATATGTGATCGATAAACGAGAGGGGTCTGAGTGGTTCTGGTGCGTGAATGCAGACGGAAGCCCGATCCATGAGCCGATTGTAGAACCGTGGAAATGCCCGTATCACAATGGCCGGATGTGTATGGAAGTTATTAGAAGACTGTCAACACAGCAGTGAAACACTTGCTGTTTCGCTGCGTAAGAAAGTGATTCAAGTGTGAGCAGCCCTCCTTTTGCGAAGCAAAAACTTTAAATGAGGGCTGCGAATGTTTCAGTTCACAGGGAAGCTGTGAACTGGAACGTAATCAGGAGGTTAGGAAAAGATGCTGAATAAACAGTATTATGTGGAAAAAGCCAAGGTAGACCGCCTTGTGGCAAGAAAGAACACAAAAGCAGATTTTTACAACGGTATTTATGACCGCTATGAGTATCCGGTGCTGACAAGAGAGTTCGCTCCGGTTCACTGGAGATATGATCTGGATGAGGAGACGAATCCGTACTTTATGGAGCGTCTCGGCATCAACGCTGTGATGAACTCCGGCGCGATTTATCTGAATGGAAAGTATTATCTCGTTGTCCGCGTGGAGGGCAATGACAGAAAATCTTTCTTTGCTGTTGCAGAGAGTGATACTGGTATCGACGGCTTCCATTTCTGGGATTACCCGGTTGTGCTGCCGGATACCTGCGCAGAGGAAACCAACGTTTATGACATGCGTCTGACCCAGCACGAGGACGGCTGGATTTACGGAGTGTTCTGTTCTGAGAGCAAGGACAAAAACGATCCGGATCTGTCCGCGGCTGTTGCTGAGGCTGGTATCGTAAGAACGAAAGACCTGAAGACCTGGGAGCGTCTGGACAACCTGAAAACCTTACGTTCTCCGCAGCAGAGAAACGTTGTTCTGCATCCGGAGTTCGTAGACGGAAAATATGCCTTCTACACCCGTCCGATGGATGGTTTCATTGAGACCGGAAGCGGCGGAGGAATCGGCTTCGGACTCTGCGATGATATCACACACGCTGTCATCGACGAGGAGAAGATCATCAGCAAACGTATTTATCATACCCTGACCGAGTCCAAAAACGGTGCCGGAGCAGTGCCGATCCGCGGTAAGAAATGCTGGATCAACATTGCACACGGTGTAAGAAATACAGCAGCAGGCCTTCGCTACGTTCTGTATGTCTTCGGTACCGATCTGAACGATCCGTCCAAAGTCATTGCAGAGCCGTCCGGTGTATTCCTGGTTCCGCTTGGAAAAGAGAGAGTTGGAGATGTTTCCAACGTTGTATTTACAAACGGCGCGATTGCGCGTGAGAACGGAGAGGTTTACATCTACTATGCATCCTGCGATACAAGAATGCATGTAGCAACCACCACAATCGACAAACTCGAGGACTATCTGTTCAACACACCGCAGGATCCGCACAGATCCCCGGACTGCGTAAAACAGAGATGCGAGCTGATCTCCAAAAACCTGGAGCTGCTGAAAAACGAGAAATAAAAGCGTCCGCTGCGGCGCATCGGGATCTGTAAAGGTCATGAAAACCTGGAAAGTGTTTCGAGAAGAACCGAAACGTCAACGGGTTTCGCGATATGGGCGTTCATGCCGGATTCCAGTGCTTTTCGGCGGTCCTCTTCAAACGCGTTTGCCGTCATGGCGACAATCGGGATTTCCCCGCGTTTTCCCGGGAGTGCACGGATCGCTTCTGCGGCCTGATAGCCGTTCATGTTCGGCATCTGAATATCCATCAGAATAACATTGTAATAATCTTCTGGTGCGTTCTGGACTGCTTTTAAGCAGAGGGCGCCGTCTTTTACGTGCTTGGCGTGAATGCCGTTTTCTTCCAGAACGGTGAGTACAATTTCTGCATTCAGGTCATTATCCTCGGCAAGCAGCACGCGTTTTTCGGAAAGCGTCTGCAGGGACTGCCCGAGAATCTCGTCTTTATGCTGGTGAGCCGCAAACTGTTCTTCGGTCGGAAGTCCAAACGTGAGGCAGACCGTAGTTATTGTTCCGGCACCGAGTTCGCTTTCCACATCGATCGTTCCGCCCATCAGATTCACGAGGGATTTGACGATCGGAAGGCCGAGGCCGGTTCCGGTGATGTGGCTTTCGGTGGAGGAATGTTCTCTTGTAAATTCTTCAAAAATATGCGGCAGATACTCTTTGCTCATGCCGATGCCGTTGTCCTTCACGGTGATGCGGTAGGAGGCAAAGCCCTTCCTTGGTTCCGGTGTCTCTTCGATTTTTACGGAAATTTTTCCGCCCTCCGGCGTATACTTGATGGAGTTGCTGATGATATTCAGCAGAATCTCCCGTATTTTTGTCCGGTCGCAGAGGATGGCATCGTGTTCCACAGTGTTGTAACAGAGATAGGAAAGCTTTTTGCTTTTTAACGAAGGCTCAAACACTGCATTCAGGGAATGGATCAGCTCGCTGTAGCTGCCGA
>ERZ780139.861-NODE-861-length-29892-cov-124.178738_pt1 | contig 29892 bp, 23 predicted proteins | sample MGYA00511476_ERZ780139 | MGnify/ENA primary metagenome ERZ780139 (study PRJEB29588, sample SAMEA2158190) | human gut metagenome | biome: human gut; feature: human-associated habitat; material: faeces | place: Denmark | collected 2008/2010 ... | reverse complement strand
GAAAATTACCTGTCAAAACTTTTGGAGGCGAACGCATTTTGATGCGTCCGCCCTGCGACTACATCAACCGTCTCGGCAAAGTATTTGCGACAAACCAAAAGATAGATGTCAAGTTCTCCGGCTTTCGCATCATGCGACATCCTACCATGGACGGCATTTATGGTGTAACTCTGAGACAAAAATACAAGAGCGACCGATACAGTGATGACGGTTATCTCTTTCTGTTGTGGGATTTCAGAAACAAATCGATGCCACTCATCCATGTCAGAACATGGCAACCTGCCTCTACGGTAGGAGGGAAAGGAGACATCATCAACATTCAAGACTTCAATTTACAATAAAGTTCTATATAAGAAATAAGACTTACATATAATATAATAAGGTATGAAGTTTCAAGAAATCATCAAAAGGATAAAGGAAAGAAAAGCAGGAGTCGTGATTGCCATCATGTCCTTACTGCTTATGCCCTTCTCCTGTTCAGCCCAAGACTTCTCGGTGGCAAGTTTCCGCTTGTTGCCCAACGACGTAAGTGCCTTCATTGACAATGTACGCGACCTCAATGACGAGGCTTGTGCCCTCATGAAGATAGAGGCTCCAAGCGACTTTGCTTTCTCCACCCCATTAGGAATTGTGAAACGCAAGGACGAAGTGGGCGAAATATGGCTTTATCTACCCAAAGGTACGAAGATGCTAACCTTGAAACACCCGGAATGGGGAGTAATCAGAGACTACAAGTTGGACAAGCCATTAGAGAGTCGTATGACCTACGAGTTGAAACTCAACCTCCCCAAACCTACTATCACAGAAGTTCACGACACCATCGTAGAAGTAAAGACCGTGACCGACACGATAACGATATCACGAACTAAGCCCAAGATGCCACTCTCCATCTACACCTTGGCTACCGTGGCACTCCACCAAGACGGTCCATCATACGGAATTTTCTTTGCTATGATGAAGCGCCATGGTTTCTTCCTCCATGCAAGCAGCGACTTGCGAACCATCGGGAATACAGAAGGTAATTGCCAAAAAGACGGAAGCATCGATGCCAATGGCACTAAGCCCTACTTCACAGGCGAGACACGACATAGCAATTACACGCTTACCCTTGGAGCCATTCACCATATAAGTCGCAACATACGATTATTCGAGGGCATAGGATACGGACGTTGCGCAACGGCCTGGCAAAGGAGTGAAAGCGAAGGTGGCGGTTATCTACTCAACGAAGGATTGACCCATAAGGGCATAGCTGCCGAAGCAGGCGTACTTGCTTCCTTCAACAGGATTACGATGACAGCCTCCACCATTACCATTGCAGGAAAACAATGGGAAGGTTGTATCGGATTAGGAATCAAAATATTTTAAAGAAGTGAAACATCTTATCATCAATCTTGCGATTATCATACTCTTGGCTTCATGCAGCAGCGACAAGCCATCTTACTTAGAGCCAAACCTATCGACTTTGGCTGCTACCGACATCACTCGAAATGAAGCGACCCTGAACGGTATTGCCGAAATAGAAGGAGATGCTGACATGCCTCAACTCTATTTCAGATATGGAACAACGGAGAATATGGACCAGACTGTCCCTATCACAACAGAAAGCGAAAAGATATCAAAGCAAAACAACGTCTCCGTTCGTCTGAAAAATCTCATTGCAAGCAACACCTATTATTATATGTTGCAAGGCAGCAATGGGCGAACCATCACATCTGGAAACATCATGAACTTTACGACACTACCCAACGAGAAACCAAAGGTAGGAAATACGACCTTGTTAAGTCATGGACCAACAAGTGCCTTCGTCAGTTACGACATCTTGGAAGATGGTGGAGAGAACATTACCGAAACAGGATGCTACTACGAATTGGCATCCAAGAACACATCTGGTCCACAGGCTGAAAAAGAGAACATCGAGAAAGAACTTCCAAGCAAAAATGCCACGAAAGAAATTCTTACCAACTACTCTGGAGGCTTGGGACAACAGAAACTCCTTATAGACGAACTTACTCTCAATACGACCTATAAGATTTGGCCGTATGCCAAAAGCCGTATGGGAGAAACGATCGGTGAGTGTATCACCTATACGACAACAAGCGATGCCATCATGCTAAAAGAAGCGGGTGAACTGCAGTCCCTTTTGGGCAACAATCTATATGATTATACATCACTCACCTTGGCAGGTCCAATGAATGGAGACGACCTGAATTGCCTCAGAAAGATGATGGGTAAAAACTTGGACGAGACCGATACTCCTGGCAAATTAGCCTCCATAGACATGACGGATGTAAAGATTGTGGCAGGAGGCGGACCATACGGGGCAAACAGATATGTACAAGACCATGTCATCGGACAAGGACTTTTTGCCAACTGCGATTATCTCACAAAAGTTATCCTACCTACTGATGTCACAACCATCGAAAAGGATGCCTTTATGAATTGCAAGTCACTCGTCAAGATAGAGATACCTGCTTCGGTAAGCAATCTGCTTCCATCCAGCGGTTGTACGGCGCTGAGAGACATAGAAGTTTCAGAAGCCAACTCCAACTACAGCAGTGTCAATGGAGTGTTACTCAATGCACAACAAACCAACATCATATGGTTTCCAATGGGCAAGCAAGGAGAATATTCCTTGCCAAGCACCATAACTTCTATCGGTAACTATGCCTTCAAGGAATGCAGCATCGAAACATTCATTCTTCCTGACAACATGAAGAAAATAGGTCAAGGAGCTTTTATGGACAGCAAGGTGAAAGAAGTAAAGTTACCTGCCAATCTGAAACGAATCCCAACAAGTACCTTTCAAGGTTGCAAACAGTTGAAAGTAGTAAGGATAGGCAGTAAGACAGAGGCTATTTCCGACTATGCCTTCGACCTCTGCCCTCTCACCGACATCTATATAGAGGCAACACTTCCACCTGTATGCAGTTCACATGCCTTCACCACAAGAGGCACCAGTTTTCTCAATACCTGCATCGTTCATGTGCCAACAGGAAAAGCAGCATTCTACAAAGGAGATGTCATTTGGAAACAATTCAAGAACATCAAAAGTGACTCTTCCAAGTGATAAACAACAGATAAAAAAGGACTATAAAAACGACAGATTATGACGACTCCAGAAATAGAAGAATTGAAATCGCTCATCGAACAAAAATACGGAAAGATGCTCTGTACCACTACAGACTTCGAGGAGTTTTCAATCTACCTCAAACAAAAATGGGGCAAGAGCATATCCTCCTCCACCCTCAAACGCCTATACGGTTACGTAAACGACGACCACAAGCCAAGAAATATAACACTTGATGCCCTGGCTCAATATATAGGTTACAATAACTATGCAGAGTTTACAAAATGGCTGAAGAACAGCACGAAGTATAACTCATCCTTTTTCCTGGCACAACAAGTGATAAGCAACGACCTGCAAGAAGGAAAGGAAATATCCATCGGTTGGAGTCCCAACCGAATACTGCGATTGCGCTATTTGGGCGAAAGCACCTATGAAGTCCTGACATCAGAAAACAGTAAGTTGCAGATAGGCGACAAGTTTGTCACAGGATGCTTTATCAAGGAGCAGCCTCTGTATCTGCCTTATATCGAAAGAAAAGGCAAACGAACCGCAGCCTTTGTGGCAGGAAGGAATGGCGGTCTCACACTTATCAACGTCATGAAGTAATAATCACTCTAAATAAACTTTTTAGAATATGCCAGACAAGCAAGATAAAGTAACAGGAAAGAACAATGATCCCGAGTCAAACTCTGGATATACAGAAGATCTCGACAAGGAGACAAACGGTTCTGAATCCTCTCCCATAGAAAATACCTATAGTAATCTACAGGAATACTACGTTTCTCAATCCGGACACACTCGACTTTTCACTGCCACCAAATACGGCAAACGCTACGTCTTGAAATGCCTCAAGAAGGACTTTCTTTACACACCAGTCTATCAACAAGCCCTCTCACCAACGAATTTGAGATTGGATTGGAGTTGGAACACCCCAATATCTGTAGAACCCTCAGCCTTGAGCAACTTCCAGAATTAGGACCCACCATCGTGATGGAACACATAGACGGTGAGACGCTCAAAAGCCTCATCAATAGGAAAGCACTGACCCATGAGCTTGCTCATAAAATCATCCTTCAGTTGATGAACGCCTTGGAGTATATGCACAGCAAACAGATCATTCACCGGGATCTCAAGCCTTCTAACATCATGATTACTCATACAGGACAGCATGTGAAAATCATCGACTTTGGACTATCCGACGGCGATGCTTTCTGTATTCTCAAGCACTCTGCCGGCACTACTGGATATATCGCCCCAGAACAGTTCATGCCAGATGCAAAGGCAGAACCAAGGACTGATATCTTTTCCTTGGGAATAGTCATCGAAGAAATAGCCACGACCATCGGAGATAAAAAACTGGAGAAAATTGCTAAGATATGCACTACCCACAATCACTTACTGCGTCCAGGCAGCATTGAGATTCTGCGCAAAAGACTATCAGAAAAGCCTAAGAACCAAAACATCATCATACTTCTCGGTTGCATAGTCTTTCTCTTGGCAGTAGCCATTGGCATATCCTACTATCATCGGCACCAAGTGACCCAACAAAAAGAAGCCACTACGGAGCAGTACCTCGAAGAAGACTGTGCTAACCATAGTGACAACAAAGTTATGGATATTCAACTCTGGAACCCATAATCAATCTCAGACAGTATCGCTTATCTTATCCAAAAGCGCACAGTCTCGATACTTTTCCAAACCAAAAGGAGTATCAACTATCACATGTCCCATCAGAACAGCTGCGTCTTGATGCCTAACGACAAGCCGAAGACATCCCAGAAACCGGCAGAACCATTGCGATAGAAACGCATGAAATAAATATCGTTGGTGCTCAACTCGTAGAAGAAGGTGACACTCTTCACAAACTTGCGGCGGTTCTCGGGAACATCTACCGTGAAACGCTCTCCCACAAAGATGTTGGGGCGGATGCGTGTGGAGAAAGGATAATAGCCACTGCCATACTTTGACGGCTGCTTCGTCCAGAAATCTGAGCCAAAGACGGTGTTGAAATACAAGCCACACTCCAAAGGCTCGAAGGCCCAGCCATGACCCATCGTCACCGACCAGGGTATATAATTCTGCTTCAGGGTCATCGTCATCTTGGCATTGTTGGAATCATATTTCGGTATGTAACCGAAGAGCAACTGCGTCTCCCACTGGCGATGCTTGCCATAATCCCAGCCCACTCCGAAGGAGAACAGTCCCATGTTGCCACAAGTCTGCAGGACGGTTTGCGTAGGGATGAGTGCTCCCCAGTAGCGGCGATAACGGTGAATGCGGTTGTCATAGCGACTATGTTTCACCACCGTGTCGCGAGCAGCCAACGTTGTATCTGCCACGGCGTTCTGTTGCGCCTGAACACATGCTGGCATCAGAAACAAAAGAAGAAATATCCTAAAAATCAATAATCTCATAGCTGTAATCGTCGGGAGTAATGGTAAATATATAATACTTTCGCTCCTTGGCACTCGCTGTCATATAGAAGATAGTACCGTCATCATAGAGGTCCTGTATGCGAATGTGATGGCCATGACCGTCGAGACAGAACATCAGCTGGGGCAGCTTGTGGATGTAATCATTGAAGGGTTCTGCCACGTTATTGTTGAACTGCTCGGTGAAAGGAGGAGCATGCATACAAACGACTGAGCGGTCGAACTCATCTGCCCGATTGGTCCACTCGGCCTTGATAAAGTCGAAATTGGGAACTGGTTGCGAATAATCGTACTCGATGGCATTGGTATTGAGGCACACAAACTTCACTCTGCCTGCGATAAAAGCAAAGTCGGGATTGCCAAAAGTCACCTGGTAAGCCTTTGTCCCTGTACCGAGACAGTCGTGATTGCCCAAGAGTGCCACAAAGGGTTTGTTGAGTTTCTTGAGCCGATCGCGAGTCCAGAGAAATTCCTTTGTACCACCAAAGTCGGTCATGTCGCCACCATGAATCACAAAGTCGATATCTGGCCTGCGGTTGATGTCGCTCACCTCGTCACTCAGGTCATTGAGCCACTGGTGTGAGTCGCTGATAAAGGCGAAACGAAAGGTGGTTTTGTCCTTCGTCGCCTCTTCTATCTTCACTATCTGCTTGGCGTTGACATTCTTCTCTCCCTTGATATTCACATCATAAGGATGCACGTCGAACACCTTGTCACAACTGACGAGCGACAGCCCCAACAGGCCAACCATCGCCCAGATAAATCTCATCCTTCTTTTTTTCATACGGCTGCAAAGGTAATCAAAAAACCTGAATTACGAAATAGTTTTGCATTCGAAAAGAAATCAAAGAGTACATATATTCCTTATTTCGTGACATTTAGAACAGTCGTTCACCAGATTCAGCCACCTTAAAAAATGATAAGCCCTGAGAGAGAGAAAAAGGGACTCTTGCGAAACTTGAGCAAACAGTATGTTAGCTGGGCTCCTCAGGAAGCTATCCCTCCCAAATCTCATAAGAGAACGGAAAGGCAAGGGCATCCGCCTGCACATGAGAAGCATCCGCATTCCATACTGCCGAGGCGCAGCCCCCCTTCACAAAATGAACCCGGGCGGAGAGCGCCTTGCGGAACACACGATAACTCTTGAGACTACGGTCGGCATCGGCTTGCTGGATGAAGAAAACATATCTGTTGAGAGGATGGGAAGCCATGACGGAAGCGATGCGAGTAGCCAACTTCTCGGCTGACTGGGGACCGATTTTCGCAAAGATGTACGAGAAATGGAAGAAGATGACCGTAGGAACGCTGGACAAAGCATTCCAATCATCGTCATTCAACTCCTCAAAATGGCTCAGCTTGTGATAAACCACCCGGTCGGCGTAAGCGGCATGAAGCATCCGCTCGCCCATCTGATGCATGCTCTCCGAGATGTCGACTGCCTCGTACTCCAAACATCCGATCTTGTCGCCGAAAACCTGCATGAAAGCCAAGGCATTGGTGGCTGGTCCGCAACCCAGATGCACCGAGATGGTGCGCAGGGAGGTGGAGGAGAGCCTCTCCTCCACCCACTCCCGAACCGAGCCGTACATCAGCTTGGCGCAGGCATAGTGGGCAGGCATCATGTTGTGACAGTAAACGAGCACCTGGTCGGCGGGCGTGAAAGTGCGCATCCGTTTTCTGCCCGAGGCATCCTTGAGGTCGGTCTGAATGATTTTGGATTGCACGAAATGGCTCCTTCCATAGTCGATGAGCGCCTGGTTGGTGGCAAACTCGTTGCCCAAAACATACTGGGGCCAACGGGTCATCGCATCGCCCTTGACGGGCTCTTCGACGACCGTACGAAACGTACGGTCAAAGGTTTCATCAGATGATAATTCCACGAGCGAACCGACAGAATCAGCCGAACCGACAGAGCCAGCCGAGTCGAGAGAACCAGCAGAATCAGCCGAATCGAGCGCCCCAGCTTCCCCAACGACAAAGTTTCCGCTCACATAGTCGCTGGGCGAGATGTCGAAATAGCTCTGCCTGTTACGGGCAAACTCCATGAGCTTGAAGAAGATGACGTTCTCGCGCAGGAGTCTGGCGTTGCCGATCATGATGAGATGTTTCATGGCACGGGTCATCGCCACGTTGAGCTTGCGGTCGATGATTTCGCCCGACGCACGGTCCACATACTGGTTGCCGGTAAGGAATCCCAACTGATAGTATTTCCTGATGGTGAAGCCGTAGATGATGTTCTCGCACTGGCTTCCCTGATAGCGCTCCACGGTGTCGATCATGATGTCGTGGAGCGGTTCGATGTGGTAGCTGTCTATCTCGTTGCGTATGGTGGAGATCTGATTGCGATAGGGCACGATGATGCCCACCGTGCGGTCTTTGTCGAAGCCCTCTGGATTCATGAGGTAGATGCGATGCACCGTGGCGGCAATCATTCTGGCCTCGATGAGATTCACCTTGTCGGAGGTCTCCTGCTGCCATGGGTCGAGTCCTGTCTGTCGTGGCTCGGGATAGGTGACGAAGGCGATGCGGCGGGTGGTGAGCAATGCCTCCAGCCCGTCGTGGCTCTCAGAGGTGAGCGGCGTGGGCTCCTCCTGATAAGGCAGGGGCACGGGGATGAGCTTGTTCTGATAGAAGGCATAGTTGGGAAAGATGGCTATCTCGCGGTGCATACGTCCCTGGCGGGTGAGCATGTAGCTGTACTCATTGTTGACACCCTCGGAGCGATAAGCCTTGATGAGGCGCTCGAAGAGCGAGAGCCGGCAGTCGGTGAGGTGGATGGCCCGCAGGTTGGGTTCCTGCACCATGGATTCCGACTCCTGTTGCTGCACGACGGCTGGCAACTGTTTCTCGTCGCCTATGAGCACAAACTTGGCGATGGCGTGCTCGCCCGTGCGTGCATTCTTCGCCGAGAGCAGACCTACGATCTGTGGCTCGAGTATCTGGGAGGCCTCGTCGACAATAGCCAGGTCGAAATGCTTGATCGACAGGAGGGCTATCTGACTGTTGAAGGCTGTGGTGGTGCCGCAGAACACACGGCAACGCTCTATCATCTGCCCGATCTCACGGCCGTCGCGGCACGCCTCCGACCGCTTGCCGAGCAGGTGGGAGCGGTAAGCCTCATGACAGCCCAGCTCGCTGCCCAAGCGCACGAAATCGATGCCCTCGCCTACCAGTTTGCTGCACATCTCGTCCACAGCCCTGTTGGTGAACGAGAGCAGCAGTACCGACGTGCCTTCCTCCATGAGCTGTTCCTTCAGCACGTTGACCATGCCGAAGGAGGTCTTACCCGTGCCGGGAGGTCCGATGATGAGGAAGAGGTCCCGGGCCTGCTTCACGCGCAGCACCAGGTCGTTGAACTCCGTGTTGCCCTGGCTGGCGTAGTCGCCCAGGAGTGTGAGCGTGGTGTCGACCCTCGGCTTGCGCTGCAACAGGAGCAAGTCCTTGCGTTCCTGACGGGCTTCGAGGAAGAGTTGAAGACCCTGATATAGAGCACGGTACGACGATTCCATAAAGTCATGCTCTATCGCCCACACCTCGCCATCGAACACCTCGCGCTGGGTCTGCGGATTGCGGAGCGACACCTCTACCCTCGTCTCGTGAATGTCGACGATCGACCCACGGAACACATAGTGGCGCGTGGCGTTGGGCTCGCCCTCAAGGGTGGGATTGTAGGCATAGAAGAAGACGATATCGCCCTTGCGGAAGTTGGACACGTCCTTGTCCTGTCCGTCGGCGAAGGCGAACTCCACGCGCTCGATGGGCATTCCCTTGACCTGTCGGAGGGGCATCATGCGCAGGTCGCAATAGATGTTGCCGGCGTTACGTCGCTCGTCGAGTGTGGAGTTCCATACCGAGGCGAATCCCGACTCCTCCTTGGTTCGGTTGCCCACCTTGGAGAGCATCTGCTCGTTCTCCACAAAGGTGAGGAAGCGGTAGTAATAGTCTTTCTCCAAGGGTGTGGCCGTGCGCACCCGGTCGAGCAGCGCCTGCAGCTGTGGCCGCTTGTAGCGTTCCCACAACATTCCGCTCTCGCCCGGACATACGAGCTCGGGGGTGAGCGACTCGAGAATGCGGAATCCGCCACGCGTGAGGAGCAGTTCAAGCCAGGCCACCTGGTTGCGCAACCTGAGCACCTTGAAGAGCAGGTCGGGCGCCGAGGCGATGTCGAGCAGGCTGTTGGCGTACTTCGAGTAGAGCATGTAGGAATGGAAGTCCTTGTAGGCCACGCCGTAGTTGTATCTGAAGATGGCACGATAGAGCAGCGCCTGCACATAGTGGTCGGGGCGAATGCGGGGTGTCTCGGGGCTCGACTTATAGGACGCCTTGCCCGATTTCTGCTCCACCATGAGCGTGAGGTCTTTCTGAATGAAGTCCATACGGGCCTGCAGACCGAGTGTGGGCGAGAAGAAGGAAGGCTCCAGGATGGTGTTCTTGCCGTCGCGCCTGAAGGCTACCGACGAGGCCTCGGCCAGGGCTCCCTGCACTGCACGGCGAATGTGCTGGCGCTGCAGTTCGGCATCGGAACGGAAATGGTCTGAGAGGGGTGTCACGGCGAGGCTCACGGCATTGCGTGCGCAGAAGTCGGCCATGCTCTTCTCGTAGGGGCGGTCTACGTGGTAAACCTCCTCGTCGAGCAGCTGTCCGGCAAAGTTACCCAGCATGATGGCCTCGTTGCTGAAGGCGGGCGCCAGCTTCCTGAGCATGTAGGCGTAGGGGGTAGCGGTCTCCTGCTCGGAGAAGCATCCTGCCAGCGAGGTGACGTCTATCAGATAGTCGGGGTTGTAGATGATGATGGCGGGATAGATGATGCCAGCCTCCTCGCGGGGCAGGATGAGGTTGAGCTGTTCGCCCTTGAGCAGGATGTCGGCCAGATAGGCTCGATCGCCCAGCGCATACGGGTTGTCGGCCTTGCGATAGTAGATGCGGCACGACTCGCCCGTCTCGCTGTCGGTGGCTGTGATGAGGGTGTCGTCCCAGGTGTCGATGATGACCCGCATCTCGCTGCCCTTGCGATAGAGCGGACGGTAATAGGAAGCCACGACATAGGGGAAACGATGGTCGAGACTGGCGGGCACGGGAATGTCGTAAACGAGAGCGATAAACTTGCACAGGGCGGCTGTGTCGTGGGCGACAGACTGGCGCAGCTCTTCATCGGTCAGTACGGCTTCGGGAGCGTTCTGTGGGTTTCGGGGGGCATTCAAAGCTTGAAGGGGCGCATTCTGAAGACGGCGCAAGCGGATGCGGAAGGCATTGACCGAAGCCGAGAGAGAGGCGTCGCGCATCTTGTCGCGGTTCTCGGTGAGCAGATAGTCCACCTTGGCGAAGAAGCCGGCAAACTTGGTCTTCGACTGCTGCAACTTTCCCTCCACGGCCTGATGGAAAACCTCGCTGAGCAGACGATAGCGCAGACGGATGTCAATGTCGGCGGGTATCTGGTCGACCTGTTCGAAGAGGTCGGTCGCCACACTCTCCACGTGCAGCCCTGCCAGCCCCTCGCCTGCCGTCTGCACATCGTAGGCCTCTATCCTGAGTCGTCGGGGAATGTCGCGCATCTGCTCGGCCGTAAAGATCTGTGCGCCCTGACTTCTGCGACTGAGGACACCTGCCAGGTGGCGGTTGTCGCACACGGAGAGCCACTTCCCTACACTCTCCGAGAGGCCCGAGGCGTCGATCTCTGCATCCCGGCTGAACACGACCACCACTCCCACTTCGAGGTGCTCACATCCGAGATATTTGCGCAGTCCTGCGGCAGTTCGGCTTCGGTTGAGCCGTGCCTGTGCGAAGGGACTTTTGCCGTAGGCTCCACCTGCTATCGTCCTGCCGTCGCTGGTCCAGGGGCCGTTCTCGCCTGCCACGATGCTGCCGCCCCAGTTCTTGAACTCTATCACCAATGCCGCCTGCGGTGTGAAGAGCAGCGCATCGAGCTCCACGCCCTCGATGTTGTAGTTGCCCACGAGCACGTACTCCCCACCCGTCTGCGCCTCCAACTCGCCCAGGATTCGGCAAAGTGCATCAAACTGCCTGATCTCGGCCGCATGCTCATACTCAGAAATCTTGTATATTCTCACCCCCATGTGTCGTTTTTTATTTTGCTCACAAAATTACAAATTATTTTCGATACCACCAAATTTTTGCCTGCGTCAACAGGCGAAAATGGACAGAAGCGCTGACACTGACACTGACAGTCCAAAATTCCGCAACTCCCCCTTGAGGGAAAAGGGTGAAAGAGAAAATTTATATTTATATATATATAAATATAAAAATATATTATTAACATTTCTTTACTTTTTTGTCCTCATTTCATCAAAGACAGGGTGCGGAAAATTGGACTGTCAGTGTCAGCGTCAGCAGAGGGATGGGTTGGAAGAAAACTTAGTTTTCATACACGCGAAACTAAGTTTAAGTAAGGCAAAACTTATGTGATGGTAAAACTACTGAGGGTACGAAACGTACCGTCAGTAGTTGCGCACCCTCGAAAAAGTCATTAGAAATGATATTTCGAACCCACGCTGAGACGCAGTTCCACCTCGGCAGGATTGCACCAGTGGGGAGCCTCCAGGTTCTTGGTAGAAAGCGTGGCGGAAGGTTCAAGATACAGTTCCACACGAGGCGACACGCGCAGGCCAGCCTGCATGGCAGCATGAAGACCCGGAGCATAGTTGGGCGTGCGGTGCTCCTTGGTGCTTACTGCCACCTGGGCACCCAGCAGACCCGTGAACTGCACCAGTTCGTCGTCGGAAGGCTCGCCCGTAACGGCACTCTTCAGGTTCATCATGTAGTCGGCACGAAGGGCTGTGAGCGTCTTGCTGCCCAGGTTGGGCGAAGGCACGAGGGTGTTGCCCAAAGCCACCTGGATGCCGCTCAGAGAGCTGAACCAATGGCCGTAACCGATGTCGGTGGGAAGAGTGAGACGGCGACCGATGCTTCCTCCGTCGCCCATGTTGCCTGTATAGACACCCGTTCCGGCACTCAGGAAGACGTAATTTCTGCGGGATGGAGCCTCGTCGAGGTCCTTGTTGCGGGAGCTGCGCTGCACGTTGTACTCCACACCCAACTGCACCTGGGGCTGCAGACGATGCGAACGATAGCCCTTGTAGCGCGAGGTGAACTCATAGCCCAACTGTGCCTCGCCCAGCAGGTTGACGTGCGACGAGAGGCGCAGGGCAAGCTGTCCGCCGGCATGAAGGTCGGAGTTGAGACGGGTGTACTCGGAGTGGTCGGCACCAAGATTGAAGCCCAGCACGGAGCGCAGGGAGAGCACACGCGAGTTGTCGCAACCATAGCTGACGGCCGTGAGGTCGGTCATCCAGTCGAAACCGCCCGTTGCCGCACCGTAGTAGCGCTCGTTGATGGGGCGTCCGAACATGCCCTGGAAACTGTAGCGGAAGCCAGCCATCGGAGCCGACCAGTGGGTGTAGCTGATGCGTGCCACAGGCATGTAGCGCTTCCACTCGTCGTACTGGAAGAGGCGCACCGCCATACCTCCCGTGAGGGCGAAGCTGTTGCGTCGCATCTTCATGTTGTCCTCTGCCTGATGGGCCTTATGCGACATTTCCTCGTGATAGGTGTAGACGAATCCAGCCATGAGCGAGCTGGTCACGTCGAGCTTGTCGACCGTATAGGCATTGGGCGCCCAACGGCTGTTGTAGAGGTCGAAACGGGGCTCGAGCACGAAGTCGATGTCGCGCGAGAGGCGGACATTGGCCTGCAGACCGGCTCCTACGTTCAGACTGTAGCGCGACTCGGTGTACCAGTCGCGCGAGTAGTTGAAGCCGATTCCCGCCAGGGCGTTGACCCAGAAGCGTCGCTCGGGCTTGAGTCCGCCGAAGGCATTGTGCAGGTTGAGCATATAGTCGAGACGGGCACCTATGGCACGCATACGAGTCGCGTCGTTCTGCATGAAGGTGGTGGTGTTGAGGTTCAGACGAAGTGCGTTGCAGGGGTCGATCCACTTGCCAAGCGACACAGCCACGCTCATGCCCGTGTTGTCGTGCCAGTCGCTGACGTGGGCGCTGCCCAGGAACATGGGTCCTGCCTGCACACCGGCAAAGAGTCCGTCGGCAAAGCTGTGGGGCGTGGAGAAATAGGAACGCATGTTGCCCCTGCGCACGTCGGGCATACGGACGCCCAGACCCATGGTGAGGCTTGCCATGGGGCGAAGATTGCGCCAGGTCTGCACCTGCGACACGTTGTCCTGCGTCACGCCCACACGTGTCTCTGCATAGACGTAGGTGATGGGCGAGAAAGCATACTGTCCGCGCAGACCCATGTGAGCGCCGAAGCCGTGGTCGTTGTGCTTGTTCTCACGCGAATACGACAGGTCGACGCCGGCAATGCCGTACACCTCGAAGGGATGCTGGCTGTAGTGAGTGCCGGGCTGGGCGATGGCGGTGATGTTGAGCAGATAGTCGAGGCCCACGGAGGCGTATTTCGTCTCCTTGCCGCTGATCTTGTAGGCTCCGCCATAGAAGTTGAGCCTTACTCCGTGTTCGGGCGAGATCCAGTCGCCCATGCCCATCTCGGCGGTGGGACCCAGCTTGACGTTGTGGCGGCCCATGAGATTGCCTCCGAAACCGAAATCCATGAACAGATGGTCCATGAACTTCTTGTCCTTGTACGACTTGGTGACCTGTGGGCGCTGCAACATATAGTCGAGAGCGCTCTTCGAGAGCTGCGCCTTACCGGTGAGGGGTGCGCCCGCCATGATGAGGGCGCTTATGAGGATGAAATCTTTTCTTTTCATGATGATCTGTGTGTGTGTTTATTGTTGTTTATCCGTAGACAGGAGGTCGGTCACGTCGCCGTCGGTCTTGGCGATTTCCTTGAGCGATGGGTCCATGGCGAAAGCTCGTTTCAGCTCCTCGTAGGCCTCGGTGGGGTCGTTGGTACGGTTCAGACAGATGGCACGGAGATAGTGGCTCACAGCCTCGTTGTCGGGCAACTGACGGCTCATGCGCAGGGCTGCGTCGTCGAGCTTCATGGCAAGGAGCATCACCACCTCGTTGCGCTTGCCGGTCTTGGCGATGGTGGCGTAGTTTTTGGCATCGTAACGGCTATTGAGAACGGCGTTGACGGCCAGTATGGTGTGGGTCGACTCGTTGTCGTTGACGAAATGGGCCACGGAGTCGGCAGAGGCATAAAGACCCTCGTTGAGCAGGGTGATGAGCTGGTTGACGTTGACTTCCTGAGGGGCACCCGCTCCGGCGAAGGGGCGCAACAGGGAGGCGTCGTACTGACGATGGTTGATGAGCTGCACAGAGAGGTCGTTGGCTGCTGCCATGAACGAGGGGTACACCTCGAGTGCCTGGCGCATCATGGCGACGCGCTTCGCTGTGTCGGCCTCGGCACGGTAAAGCTTGAAGAACTCATACTTCGACAGCTGGCTGTAGTCCTGGGCGTAGAGCTGGGCAATCTCGTCGATGGTGAGGGTGCGGTAAACGTTGTAGTGCAGGGTGTAGTCCACACGGCGCAACTGGGGCAGACAGCGGGTGGCGATGATCTTGTGATAGAAAGGCAGACGCTGGATGGCTCTGCCCTGGGCCTCGATATTGCCAGGATGAGCAGCCAGGATGGCCTCTACCCTGTCGGCCTCGCTGACAAGGGTGTCCTTGCGGAGTATCTCGGCCACACGCGACCAGGGAGCCACCTTGGCGTCGGACGTGAAGGTCATTCCCTGAGTCATGTCGGCAGGAAGGGTGCGCTTCAGGAAGCCGAGGGCGTAGTCCATACGCATCTTGGCAAGACTCATGTTGTGGGAGTAGCGTCCCTCAGGCGATGACTGACCTCGGAGTTCGAGCGAGCTGAGCGAGGCGCCCTTCGACTGGGAAATGGTCTCTATCTGCTGACGGAGCTTGTCGATCTCGGAGGCGTTCTGCGGGTCATTGCTGTCGAAGACGGCCTTGCCCACGGGGAAACGGAGGTTCACCTTGCCCTGACTGTCGCGAAGCTGCACCTCCTTCTTGGGGAAGTAGGCTGAGTCGGTAAGTTCGTGGGCGGCAAAGCTGTAGTCGAGAAAGCGCAGGGGGTTGACGGTTCCACGGGCGATGATGGTGGTGTCGCGGTAGAGGATGCGGTTGTAGTTCTCGATGGCCATATAGACGTCGCAGGAGAAGTCGTCCTTCACGTGCTCCACGTAGATGGAGTCGTTGTAGCCTATGATGTCGTTGGGGCGGCCTTTCTCACGTGTCTGCTCGCTCTTCACGGTGATGTAGCGTGCCAGAGGGTCGCCGGCAAGCGAGTCGTTGAGGTCGAAGTTGTAGAGTCGGTCCTGCGTCTCGTTGTACTCGCGTGCGTCGTACACCATCGGTTTCATGAGGGTCACCTGCTTGCGGGTGGCGTTGTTGAGCACGGGCTGAACCACGAGTCGGGTGTTGTGCGAGAACATCTCACGGGGCACACGCACACGGGTCTTCACATAGAAATAGTTGCCTCTGACCTCGATGTCGGTTGGCTCGGGCAGGATCTTGTCGGTAATGCGCTTCTGCGAGATGGTCACCTCCTTGAGCGAGACACTCTCCTCTTCGAGCACCACGCGCAGTCGCGACTTGCCCTTCACGTCCACTTCCTTGGTCTTCATACCCACCATGGAGAAACGCAGACGGGCATTGGAACGCACGTTGACGGCAAAGGTTCCGTCGACATCGGTCATGGCAAGCACACGGCGTGTGGAGGCATCGGAAACGTTGACACCGATACAGGGTGAGCCGTCCGACTTGACAACTACCGTACCCAGCACTCGCATCACCTCCTGTGCGGAGACGTCCGACACGGTGAGCAAGAAGAGGGCGACAAGAAAAGTAATAGAGCGAAGAGGCTTCATGAATAATAAGTTATGAGTAGTCATAAATTGCATTCTTATCTTATTTTTTGTATGTATATATAAGTATGTTCATGCATACGTTTTTGCAAATACGTTTTTGTGAAATCTTATGCTGATAAAATTTTGTGAAACCTTATGCTGATAAATTTTTGTGAAATCTTATGCTGATAAAAAAGAGAACTATACACGTGAAAAGCCTTCGTATGTGTGTGGCTTCCAGGGAATTGTGCTTTTTACTTAATCAGATACACGAAGGTTACACCAGCCTTGATGGGGATAGGTCGCCACCCTTTCACATTGGCCTCGCCGGGCTCATACTCGTCCTTGTCCCAACTCATCTCCTGCACGTGAGCCATTCCCACTCCAAGAGTCGTCTCAAGACTCCATCGTCGCGACAGCACGAAACTGTAGCCGTAGGTAACGCCTCCACCATAGAGGTCGCCCTTATGGCGATTGCCCCCACGCTCGTAGTTGTAGTGGCATCCTATGCCGGCAATTCCGACAAAATGACCTGCCTGCGGACGGGCGCTGAACCAGTAACGCACCTCTGGCGTGATCATGACGCCACGGGTGTCGATGTTAAAGACCTTGATGCGGTTGTAAGCTGCCTCGAAATTGAAGGTGACGTGGCGATTGACCCTGAACTCAGCTCCGAGGTTGGGAGTAGAGGCCGCCCAGTAGAGGGCATTGGTCTTGACAGCCACTCGCTGGGCCTTCATCTGCATGGAAGCCAGAAGGCTTGCTGAAAGGACAGCCAGCGTGAACCATGCTTTTGCTTTCTTTAAGTGATAAATAACCATATATATTTATAAATGTGATTCTTATTTTTTTAGTTTTCTCTAACTCCCCTACTTCTGCTTGTTGAGTCGCTTGATGACGGCGTAAGCATCGTAGAGTCCCAGCTCGCCAGCCTTGGAAAGATCCTGGATGGCGGCTTGCTTGTTGCCAGACTTCGAACGGGCAATGCCTCGGTTGTAGTAAGCCTCGGCAAGGTTGGAGTCGATGCGGATGGCAATGGAATAGTCGTCGATGGCCTTGGACAGCTCGTTGCGCCCTGCATGCAGGTTGCCACGGTTGTAATACACATAGGCGTTGTTGCCGTTCTGACGGATGGCGTCGCTGAAGTCGGCCTCGGCAGAATGGAGATTGGTAATGCCCTTGCCCTCGGAGAGGTTGAACTCGTCGAGCTCGGTCTGACAGACGGCACGTTGCCAGTAGGCTATGGAGCTCTTGCCTCCACAACCCACGTACTCGGTAAAGTCGGCTATGGCCGCCTCGAAATCGCGCAACACGGAATGGGCCACGGCACGGAGCAACAGCAGGTGGGTTTTCTCGGCGTCGCTCTTTGCCACGCTGAGCTCGGCCGACAGGCGATCGATCATGGAGAAGAGCTCCATCGACTCGGCCTCGTTGAGCTGGTCCTTGCTGCACACGATGTAGAGCTTGTGCTTGGCTTTCTTGTCGAGGGTCATGTTGAAGGCGTCCACCTCCTTGTCGTAAGCCTGAATGGTGCTCAGACTCTTGTTGTTGGGGAAGTAAGACAACTGATACATAGGCAGATAGCCGGCTTCGACCACACGGTTCTGCACCTTTCCACGATACTCGCTCTTGTACTCATGCTCGTACTTGGGCGCATCTTCGACCACGAGCGAGGCGTACTTGTTGGGGTCTATCTCCGAACGCTTGCGCATGGCCCTCTTGGTCTTCGCGCTCCATCGGGGCTGAATGCCTAAGTGCTTGTTCATCTGAGCCTTGAAGATGCGGAACTCGTCGAGCTCGGCCTTGGCTGTCATTCCCAACCGACGGTAACAGCCTGCACGATACGACAGACCCGTCCAGAAGTTGGGGAACTGGTTGATGACCGTCGTGTAGTCGCGGATAGCCGCCTTCAGGTCGCCCACCTTATCGTGAAGCAAGGCTCGGTTGAAGATGGCCATGAAGTTCTTGGGCTCCATCTTGACGACGAAGTCGAAATCTTCGATGGCTCGGTTGTTGTCACCCAACTGCACGCGCATCAGTCCTCGGTTGTAGTGGGCCAGGAAGTTGTTGGGGTCTATGTCGAGGGCGTTGTCGTAATCGCTCATCGCTCCTCGGAGGTTGTTGATGTTGATGCGTGCCAGGGCGCGGTTGATGTAACTGTTCACGTTGTTGGGCTTGAAGTGCAAAGACTTGGTAAGCGCCTCGTCGGCAGTCTTCCATTCCTTGCGCGCCAATGCCACATAGGCACGCGTGGTCCAGGCCTCGCCATCGTAAGGGTCGAGCACCAGACTCTTGTCGAGCCATTTCTCGGCGTTGAGCGTGTCCTTTTTCTGCAGATAGACCTCGGCTTTGAGCGAATAGGCCTTCGAGAACTTGTCCCATCGGGTGATGATGGAATCGAGCTGAGCGAGGGCGTCGTCATACTTGCCGTCCTCCATCTTGCAAAGGGCTCGGTTGAACCAATAGTTGCGGTTGCGGGGCTCTAAACGGATAGCTGCATCATAGTCGGAAATGGCCTCGTCGTAACGTCCCTGTCGGATGCGGGTAATCGCACGCAGGTCGTAAATATCATTAATGTAGGGATTGAGTTTCAAAGCCTCATTGGCGTCGCCCTCCGCCCCCACGAAATCGTCGAGGTTGAACTTCGCCACACTTCTGTAATACCAAGGCTCATAGAGATAAGGTTTGGCGCCAATGGCAAGGTTGAAGTACTTGATGGAGAGCACATAGTCTTCATAATAAAGCGCACTTCGTCCGGCCGTAATGAGTCGGTCGACACGATATTGTGCTGATGCCGTGCCAACAAAAAGCATAAAAACTAAACCAGTCAACAATCTCCTTATCATAAGAACGTCTGCCTATCTTGTATGTTTTGTACGATGAAAATATGTACGATGAATGTAAGTTAATTGAACTTTCGGAAGTTTGCTCCACATGCCCTGAACCAACGGTCACCGGCGCGTAGCAGAATTGAAAATCGCCGGCCGAAGGGTAAAGCAAAGGTAAAGGGCTGAAACTCATAGCAGCACGCCCAGAAAGGGCAGAAACTCTTAGCCCAGGGCAGCGCCCTGGGTTTATTTGAACGCAAGCCTATCGCCCTGTAAGGGCAAAAGCTTTAAACTTCAGGGGCAATATATACAATATATAAAAGCTGTTGCCCTTACAGGGCGCATTGCTTATTGGCTTCATACCCAGGGCGTTGCCCTGGGCTAAGAGTTTCTGCCCTTTCAGGGCGTGCTGCTTAGAACTTTTGGACCTTCAGCCCGTACTTGAACCACTTTGCGAAACTTCAATTAATGTTTAATGTTGAGTCCACAAAAGCTGTTGTCTTAACTCCCTGAACTCCTTAACTCCTTTGACTCCTTAGAAAAACTCCTGAGAATTCTCCTAAGCTGCATTAATGTCTGATCTTTGTACGATAAGAGCAGCGGAACTTTCCCTTGAGGATGTTCTTCAGCTTGCCTGCAATCATGTTCTTGCGAAGAGGCGACAGGCGGTCGATAAACATGGTGCCCTCCAAGTGGTCGAACTCGTGCTGCATCACACGTGCCAGGTAACCTTCCACCCACTCGTCGTGCTCCTGCATCTCCTCGTCGAGATACTTCACATGGATGCGGGTAGGACGAGTCACCTTCTCAGAAATACCTGGGATGGAAAGGCAACCCTCCTCAGAGGAAGCCTTCTCGCTCTCGTCGTCATACTCTAAGATATGTGCATTGATGAATGCCTTGCGGAAACCCTTGTACTCGGGGAATTCCTCGCTCAGCACGTCGAGGTCGATTACCACCACACGGATGGCCAAACCTACCTGAGGTGCTGCAAGACCTACACCATTGCTGGCATCGAGAGTCTCGAACATATTGGCAATAAGAGTCTTAAGCTCGGGATATTCTGGGGTGACATCTTCGGCAACCTTTCGTAAAACAGGCTGACCATAAATATAAATTGGTAAAATCATTTTCTTGACTGCAAATAATCTTGTAAAATAATGGTGGCGCTGATCTCGTCCACCAAACCTTTGTTCTCGCGCCTTGTCTTCTTCTTCACTCCGCCATCTATCATGGCACGGTGGGCCAAGACCGACGTAAAGCGCTCGTCGTAATACTCTATGGGAATCTCGGGATGAGCCTTGCGCCAACGGTTGTAGAAATTCTCCACCCTCACCATGTTCTCGCTGGGCTGACCATTGGGCTGCATGGGCTTTCCTATCACGATGCGCTCCACCTGCTCACGCTGGATGTACGCCTCTATATACTCATAGAGCACAGAAGTCTCGACGGTACCCAACCCTCCAGCGATAATCTGAAGAGGGTCGGTTACCGCGAGCCCTGTGCGTTTTTTCCCGTAATCGATGGAAAGGATTCGCATTTATTTCTTGAAAAGCAACCAAGCATCTGGATACTTGCCAGCACGAAGCTCGTTGCGGCTCTTCACAGCGTTGGCCTTGTCGGCGAATGTGGTGGCAACAACACGGTACATATTGCGGGCACCCTGAACGATCTGAGCATCGTAACCTGCGCTCTTGAGGGTGTTGTACAAGCCCTCGGCATTGGCTTTCACACCGAAAGAGCCTACTACTACGCTGAAGTCCTGCAAACCAGAACCTACAACCATAGAAACGCTCTCCTGGCGAACCACAGCATTATCTACGTCGGTAACCGTTGTCTGAGTGGCTGGAGCTGTCTCCAAAGGAGTTACGACAGGTTCGGTAGTGACAGGGGCCTGCTGTGCCTGCTGAGCCTCCTGAGCCTGCGCCTTCTCGAAAGCCTTGCGATAAGCGCTCTCCTTAGATGTTCCACAACTTGCGAGCGCCAAGGCTGCGCATAAGCCAACACTCATTATTGAAATTTTCTTCATGTGCTTTTGTTTATTTATTGTTTAACTTTTGAAATCATTTTTTTGTTCGGCGAAAATACAAAATATATCGCAAATAGGGAAAAAAGGGCGCATAAAGTTTGTTAAATCCATATAAAACAACATTTTTATGGAAAATTTAAGCCAAAAACTCTTGTTTTGTCCCTAAAGTTTTGTATATTTGCAACATCAACTTCAGCAAGCGGAGAAATGAAAGAACAACAACTCCTCCACTTGACAAAGTGTGATTAATAACATGTTTAACATTTAATACATTAGAATTATGAAAGCATTAGGTTACATTGGCGCATTCCTCGGCGGTGCACTTGCCGGCGGCGCTCTCGGTTTGATTTTTGCTCCTGAGAAAGGTGAAGATACTCGCAACAAGATTTCTGGTGCAATTGATGATTTCTGCAAGAAGCACGACATCAAGTTGAGCAAGAAAGATGTGGACGACCTGGTAGATGACATCAAGGATGCTGCTACTGAGGTTTAATTTCCCTGCCCTTTAATCTTTTAGCACATTTTCAACACAACCAGGATTGGTTGAACAATAAATTGAAGTTTCGCAAATGCGAAAGTTGAATTAATTCGAAAGTTAGTTTTATAATATGATGTTCTCTAACGATAAAAACGTTGAGACAATAGGACAACTCGTAGAAACTATCAAGCACTACATCGGGCTTCAGAAGGAATATTTGAAGCTCGATGTAGTTGACAAAGTTGTTCGCTTGCTCACAGCCTTCACCATCACTCTGGTGTTGCTCGGGCTCATTACCATCGTCCTCATCTACCTGTCGTTTGCTGCGGCTTTCGCCCTGGGCAACTGGTTGGGAATGGTATGGGGATTTTGCATCGTGGCAGCTTTTTACATTCTCCTCTTGCTCTTATTCGTTGCCAACAGACACCAATGGATCGAGAAACCTTTTGTCAGATTTCTTGCCAGTCTACTCCTGAAATAGCGCTTAGTTTAATGGTTAATTCTTAGTGTTTAATGTTTAATTGAGCTGGGTTCTGAACTTACTAATGTTTAATTGAACCAAGTTCAGTAAAATCATAACAAAAATGACAAAAAATAATCAAGAACAGGAATTAAGTTCGTTGGCAGAAATCATGTTGCGCAAAGAATTGGTGCAAAAGGATATTGATGCCGATGATGAAAAAATAAAAACTCTATGGAACTCGCTTTTCAAAAAGCCTGATGCCTTGTCGAAGTCGGCAAGCACAAGCAAACGAATAAGCAGTCTGATGTCCATGGGTGCTGGCGCACTCGATGGGGCTATCCTTGCATGGAAACTCTACCGCAAGTTCAAGAGAAAAAAGTAAACAAGACTAAGTTTGAAAAGTAAAAATAAAATTAAGTCGGAATAAGTCTTAAAAGTAAAAATAATGGCAAAAAAATGGGCCACCGCCGTGACCCCATGTTGTTAACCTTAAATCTAATACTATGAAAAACACATTGCAAATATAAAAATATAATATGTAATTTGCAAGTATCCATCCGTTTATTTAATTTCTTTTAACCATTTCCCTTATTTAAACGATCCAAATTTAACAACCCTTCAACGTCAAACTTTCAGAAGGTGGAGCGCTCTTTACCGAGCACCCCTACCCTATAATGGTAAACTTGGCAAACTTGAGAAGAAGCTGCTTCGTCCCGGAATTGACAAACTGGACAGTGGCCTTGGCATTCTCGCCCGAGCCCTCCAGCTTAAGAACCGTTCCTACGCCAAAACGCTGATGCTCTATCTTGGCTCCTTCTACCAGTCTGCCTGAACCTGCCGAAGAGGTAGAAGAACCAAAGGCTGAACCACTCGAAGAAGAGGAAGAACCCAACGAAGAAGAGGAAGAATCCATAATACGACGTGCAGCTTCCAGTCCTCTTACCGACTTGAATCTACTGTCTAAACCGGAACCTGACCTACCCGATGTTCTGAAATCATCACGACTGGAACTTCTGAAATCATCACGACCGGAACTTCTGAAATCATCACGACCAGAAGTTCGATAGCCACCCCTTCCGTTTGTTCTGAAATCATCCTCGCCGTCAGAATAATCCTTTCTGTCGGGCTTGAATTGCGAGGAGATGGAATGGTTGTCCCAGGGCATTCTTCCACCATAGCCGCCATTTCCATAACCGCCTCTTCCATAGCCACTACTTCCGAAACCATTGTCGTCGTGAGGCATTTCAGAATCCTCCTGAATAAACGCAGAATCTATCTCCTTGATGAAACGGCTGGGATTGCCAAACTCCATCTTACCATAACGGAAACGGTTTTTCGCACTCGTGAGAACACAATGTTTCTCGGCTCGCGTAATGGCAACATAAAGCAGACGGCGCTCCTCCTCCAACTCACGGAGCGTGGAGACAATGGCACTTGGGAAGACGTTCTCCTCCAAACCTACCACAAAGACCGTAGGGAACTCAAGTCCCTTGGAGGCATGAACGGTCATGAGCGACACACGGGGCTCGTCGTCATCGCCCTTGCTGTCGAGATCGGTCAACAACGCAACGCCCTGCAGATAATCCGTGAGATAAGCCTCCTGCTCACGTCCCTCCTCACGACATTCCTCCACAAAACTCTGCATTCCTCCCAACAGCTCTTCCAGGTTCTCCTGACGGGCCAAATCCTCAGGATCACGGCTTCCCGATTTATAAATATCGGCACTAATACCACTCTCCTTGACGATGGTGTCGCCCAGGTCGAAGGCATTCAGGCTCGCCGACTTCTCCACAAAACCGCTGATCATCAACCGGAAACTCTCCAACTTGGCAAGCGTTCCCTTGTTGACTCCCAAACCATAATGCTCGGGCGAGGAAATAACCTGCCAGAAACTCACATGATTGTCGAGCGCACACGTTGCAATCTTTGCCAGGGTTGTATTGCCGATTCCTCGAGCAGGATAGTTGATAATACGCTTGAAAGCCTCCTCGTCGTCGGGATTCGCCACAAGACGGAAATAAGAGATGACATCCTTGATCTCCTTGCGCTGGAAGAAGCTGAGTCCACCATAGATGCGATAAGGAATGCCCTGTTTTCTGAACTCTTCCTCGAAGCTTCGGCTCTGGGCATTGGTGCGGTAAAGGATGGCGAAATCACTGTATTGGCAGTCGTCCTGACGCTTGATGCGCTTGATCTCGCGACACACGATCAGGGCCTCTTCCTTGTCGCTGTAGGCTGGTTTGTAAATCAGGCTCTCTCCCTTGTCGTTCTTGCTGTAAACGTTCTTCGGAATCTGATTGCTGTTGTGCTTAATCAGACTGTTTGCCGCCTCCACAATGCTCTGCGTGCTGCGATAGTTCTGCTCCAGTTTGAAGAGTTTGGCTTCCTTGAACCGGCTCTGAAAACTGAGAATATTGTCGATATTGGCGCCACGAAAACTATAGATGCTCTGCGAGTCGTCGCCCACGGCACAAACCCGCTCCTTCTCCTTGCACAACTGCATCACGATGCGCATCTGGGCGTGGTTGGTGTCCTGATACTCGTCAACCAAGAGGAAGTCGAACCTGTCGGCATATTTCTTCCTGATGTCCTCATGCTCCTGAAAGAGCTTGAAGGTAAGAGTCAGCAGATCGTCGAAATCCATGGCGTTGGCCTGTTGGCAACGCTGCACATACGTAATGAAAATTTCTCCCAGACGTGGCATTTTGGCACGCTGGTCGGCTTGATACGATTCCTTGTCGCGGGCGTAGTTCTCCGCACTCATCAGGTTGTTCTTAGCTATAGAGATGCGGCTGTGGACGGAGGCAGGCTTGTAGACCTTCTCGTCGAGTCCCATCTCCTTGACGATGGTCTTGATGAGCGAGCGCGAGTCGCTCTCGTCGTAGATGGTAAAGTTGTTGGTGAAACCTATATGCTGAGCCTCGGCTCTGAGAATGCGAGAGAAAATGCTGTGGAAAGTTCCCATATAGAGATGCTGCGCCAATTCCTGTCCCACGAGTTTGCCGATGCGTTCTTTCATCTCTCGTGCAGCCTTGTTGGTAAAGGTGAGCGCCATGATGCTCCAGGGTTTCACTCCCTGTTGCAAGAGGTAAGCGATCTTATAGGTAAGCACACGGGTCTTTCCCGAACCTGCACCGGCAATCACAAGCGAAGGTCCGTCAATATATTCCACAGCCTTGCGCTGCGATTCGTTCAGGTCGTTCAATAAATCCATTCTTTTAATGTTTACTACTCATTATTTATATCCTCCCACAGCAGTATTGGGGTCAAGGTCTTCTCCCTCCTTCGGAAAGGCGGGAATGAAGCGCATTTCGTGCTCTATCTGCCTCTGTCGCTTGCGCATGTAGCGACTGGGATGCTCCGAGTTGAACTTGCGGGGATTGGGGAGAGTGGCGGCAATCAGGGCGCACTCACTACGGAAGAGGTCGTTCGCCTCCTTGTCGAAATGGTATTCAGCCACAGCGTCCACACCATAAATACCGTCGCCCATCTCGATGCTGTTGAGGTAAACCTCCATGATGCGCTGCTTGCTCCACATCATCTCTATGAGGAAGGTGAAGTAAGCCTCGAATCCCTTTCGGGTCCACGAGCGACCGGGCCACAGGAAGACATTCTTTGCCGTCTGCTGACTGATGGTACTGGCTCCATGCACCTTTCCGCCACGGGCATTGTTGCGGGCAGCATTCTCTATGGCGTTGAAGTCGAAACCATGATGTTTCAGAAAACGGGAGTCCTCGCTTGCCATGACCGCCACGGGCATGTGGGGCGAAATCTTGTCCATCGAAACCCAATGATGATGCAGGGTAACACTCTCGCCCTCAGCCACTTGCTGAAAGCACCTTATCACCATCAGGGGCGTGATGTAGACCGGGATGAAACGATAGGCCACAACAGCAAGAATGGTGGTACTGAAAAACAGCACCACCACCCATTTCAATATTTTCTTTATTTTCTTTAGAATCATCGTAATGATTACTCATGTGGACCGGGGAGCACAAAGAATGCGTCCACGGCCCGTTGGATTCAGTTCATTAGTTCAAAGTACCGTTGTTGGCCTTGTCAACCATGGCCTGGCTTGCATAGAGGTAAACCTCCACACGGCGGTTGGCCTGCTGACCAGCCTTGGTGCTGTTGTCGCCTACAGGGTTGCTTGAGCCGTAACCAGCCACGTTCTTGAACTGGCTTGCCTTCACACCACAAGAGGTGAGATAATTGTAAACAGCCTTGGCACGGTTCTCACTCAGAGGCAGGTTGATTCCGTCGTTACCAGTTGAGTCAGTATAACCCTGGATGTCAACCTGGCAATCAGTATTGTTCTTCAATACCTGAGAGAACTTGGCCAGGTCGCTCTTGGCGTTGGCGTTGAGGTCGAACTTATTGATCTTGAAAAGGATTCCCGAATCAAAGGTCACCTTGACGGCAGCCAGTCCGTTGGCGTCGGTCACCTGCTCCACCTTGGCGTTCTCCACCTGCTTGGCCTGCTCAGCCACCTTGTCCATGTGTTTGCCAATCAGAGTTCCGGCTCCACCACCTACAGCAGCACCAATGGCAGCACCCACGAGGGCACCGGTTCCACGATGACTGTTGTTGAGCAGTCCACCAACGATAGCTCCCAGAGCCGCACCAGAGCCAGCACCTACAGCTGCGCCCGTGCCCGTCTTAGTCTGACAACTACCCAAAACCAGCAGCATAGAAAGGGCTGCTACCTGAAATTTCATCTTTTTCATACTCTTTTCTCCTATATATTTCGTTAATTTAAATGCAAAGATAACTCTTTTTTCTCCAACATGGAGTCTTTTCTAATATTTTTTTGTAATTTTGCATGCAAATTTAAGGCTATTTGCAAAAAAAGCCAAGGGAAAACTCCTACTATAGTGGGAGGGAATCCCTAAAACTCTTGTTTCTCGGGAGATTTTCTGAGATAACATTCGAAAATAAAATACATAAACTAAAAATAAATATGGCTAAAGAACTAAAGAATTTGACCAAGCGTGCTGAGAACTACAGCCAGTGGTATAACGACTTGGTAATGAAAGCCGACCTCGCTGAACTGTCTCCAGTACGCGGTTGTATGATCATCAAACCATACGGCTACGCCATCTGGGAGAAGATGCAGCAAGAGCTCGACAAGATGTTTAAGAAGACAGGTGTACAAAACGCATATTTCCCTATGCTCATCCCCAAGAGTTTCTTCTCGCGTGAGGCTGAGCACGTGGCAGGCTTCGCCAAGGAGTGCGCCGTGGTGACCCACTATCGTCTCAAGGCTTCGGAAGACGGCAAGAGCGTTGACGTCGACCCAGCAGCCAAGCTCGACGAAGAGCTGATCATCCGTCCTACTTCCGAGACCATCATCTGGAACACCTACAAGAACTGGATCCATTCATGGCGCGACCTCCCTATCCTTTGCAACCAGTGGTGCAACGTGATGCGCTGGGAGATGCGTACCCGTCCTTTCCTCCGCACCTCAGAGTTCCTCTGGCAGGAAGGCCACACAGCCCACGCCACGAAGGAAGAGGCCGAGGCCAAGGCTCAGGAGATGCTGAAGGTCTACGCCGACTTCGCCGAGAACTACATGGGCGTCCCTGTTCTCCAGGGTGTGAAGAGCGAGACCGAGCGCTTCGCCGGTGCCCTCAACACTTACACCATCGAGGCGATGATGCAGGACGGAAAGGCCCTTCAGAGCGGTACTTCCCACTTCCTGGGTCAGAACTTCGCCAAGAGTTTCGACGTCACCTATCTTAATAAGGAGAACAAGCCCGAGTACGTATGGGCTACTTCATGGGGCGTCTCTACCCGTCTGATGGGTGCGCTCATCATGGTCCACAGCGACGACAACGGTCTCGTACTGCCTCCAAAGCTGGCTCCTGTCCAGGTGGTCATCATTCCTATCAACAAGGGCGATGAGCAGTTGCAGCAGATCACAGCCAAGCTGCAGCCCGTCATCGACCAGTTGCGCGAGTTGGGCATCAGCGTGAAGTACGACGACTCCGACAACAAGCGTCCTGGCTTCAAGTTTGCCGACTACGAGCTCAAGGGTGTTCCTGTACGCCTCGTCATGGGTGGCCGCGACCTGGAGAACAACACCATTGAGATCATGCGTCGTGACACCTTGGAGAAAGAGTCTGTCAGCTTCGACGGTATCGTGGAGCGCGTGAAGGAAATGCTCGACGACATTCAGCACAACATCTTCGAGAAAGCACGCAGCTATCGCGACGCTCATGTCTACGAGTGCGACAACTACGAGGAGTTCAAGGAGCGTGTCAAGGACGGCGGCTTCTTCCTCTGCCATTGGGACGGTACAGCCGAGACCGAGGCTAAGATCAAGGAGGAGACTCAGGCCACTATCCGTTGCGTGCCTTTCGCCTACGAGCAGACTCCTGGTGTCGACATGGTAAGCGGCAAGCCTGCCGTGGCTCGAGTCATCATCGCAAGAAGCTACTAAGACACATTTCTCAGGAGATAAGAAGATTTTTCAGGAGTTAAGGAGTTTTTTGGTTCTTTAGGAGTTAAAGGAGTTAAGACAACAGCTTTTGTGGACTTGAAATTAAACATTAATCATTGCCCTCATGGCCGTTGTCTTAACTTCTCAGCGACCGAAGGGAGCGATAACTCCTTAACTCCTTTAACTCCTCAAAAAAAACTCCTCAAAACAGGATTTTTTATCAAAAAAGCTTATGAATATTGTTATCATGGATGGCTACGCCTCAAATCCAGGCGACCTCAACTGGGATGCACTCAAGCAACTGGGTGATGTGACAGTCTACCCCCGCACATCCGATGCCGAAAAGGTGGAACGTGCCAAAGACGCCGACATCATCCTCATCAACAAAGTACAGATGGATGCTGAGACCATCGCAAAACTGCCCCGACTCAAATACATCGGCGTACAGGCCACAGGCTTCAACGTGGTCGACATCCAGGCCGCCAAAGAACGCGGCATTGTCGTAACCAACATTCCTGCCTACAGCACCGACAGCGTGGCGCAGATGACCTTTGCCCTCATCCTTGCCATTACCAACCGTGTGGAACATTACACGCAGGAAAACCGTAACGACCGTTGGGCCTACAACAAAGACTTCTGCTACTGGGACACTCACCTCATGGAACTGGCAGGCAAGAAGATAGGCATCATGGGATTGGGCAACATAGGTATAAAGGTGGCCACCATCGCACGCGACATGGGAATGGACGTATGCGCCTGCACCAGCAAGAATGCCACCGACCTGCCCGAATGGATCACCAAGGTAAGCCGTGACGGACTGCTGGCTACTTCCGACATCCTCTCGCTCCACTGCCCTCTCAACGACGACACTTACCATCTCATCAACGACGAGAACATCAAGAAGATGAAGCCATCTGCCATCCTCATCAATACCGGCCGCGGTCCGCTGGTCGACGAGGAGGCTGTGGCAAAGGCGCTTCACGAGGGAAGGCTTGCCGCCTATGGTGCCGACGTGATGAGTCAGGAGCCACCCCGTCCGGACAATCCCCTGTTCCGTGAGCCCAACGCCTTCATCACTCCACACATCGCATGGGCAACGCTCGAAGCCCGCACCCGTCTCAACAAGCAAGTGGCTGCCAACGTCAAGGCATTCATCGAAGGACACCCCATCAACGTGGTGAACAAATAAGACTCAGGAGGAATAGGCTTCAACTGCTTACGAAGCCGCTTTCATTGCTCTATGAAATAGGCTTCATTGACTATCGAAGCCGCTTTCATTTAGAGCCTTTACTATTCAAAGTGTGGTTTAACGATTTTAGTTGACCACTTTAAGCTTTATTTATACTACGAGTTGA
>ERZ780139.849-NODE-849-length-30086-cov-4.764943_pt1 | contig 30086 bp, 28 predicted proteins | sample MGYA00511476_ERZ780139 | MGnify/ENA primary metagenome ERZ780139 (study PRJEB29588, sample SAMEA2158190) | human gut metagenome | biome: human gut; feature: human-associated habitat; material: faeces | place: Denmark | collected 2008/2010 ... | reverse complement strand
ATAAATACTGGCTTTCCTTCATGGAACGCAATTCCCTCACCATTAATTCCTAATTTTTTAATTTCTAAATTTTTTTTAGCGACAACAGTAATTTCACCATTATTGCTTCCGGATTCAGGAGTGATTGTAAAATTATCTTTAATCATAACTTTAAGATTTTAGTTTAAACAAAAAAAGGTCTAACAGATATGTTAATACCTGTTAGACCATCACATAGATTAACTAATCTACTAGGAGATAGTCCAAGCAGTATTAGTAGTAATCGTAATCTGTTTAGTTTCACCAGCAGCAGCAAATGTCAATGCAGTCGGAGATACAGACAGAGTAGCATCACCGGCGGCTTGAGTTACAGTATATTTCTGGCCATTTACGATAATATTACCGGTACGAGTTTTAACCGTCGGGTTAGCAGCAGCGGTAAACGTAATTTCGAAAGCGTAAACATTATTTGCTCCCGGATCACCTTCAATATCAACACCAGAATTATATTCTTTCTTATTTACGACCAATTTACCGACAGTCAACCAAGAAGAAGCGTTAGAATCAACAGAAAACGTGATAGAAGCTAAATTGGAGTTACCAGTGAACTTCTTAGCTTCACCCGTTTTAATAAAAGCTAATGATTGAGTAGTAACATCCCAAATCATAGAACCTTCTTGCTGCAAAGTAACGTTTTCAGTCAAGTCTTCAACAGCAACGGTAATCAAACCGGAACGTCCGTTACGACCTTTATAAACCGGAGCAGTAACATCTACTTGAGAGTTACCAGTTCCCTTAACAGCACTTAAAGTGATCCAACTCGGTTTAGCTTTCAAAGTATATCCGGCACGCATAACAGGTGCACCAACTCCATCAACCATACCATCAATTTCAACAGCAGTTGCTCTTTCATTCAAAGAAAAATCTTCAACCATAACAGTAATAATTTAATTATTCATAAAAAAGTTTGAAGTTCCGCACGCCCCACAAGCTATTCCCCTACTGGGGTCTGCAAAGCGTAGCGGAACATTTAAAAGTTTAAGAAACAGTCCAATTAACATTAGAAGTTACTTTGACAGTTTGTGTACCACCAGCAGCTTCAAATGTTAAACTAGTTTTATCAAGATTCAAATAAGGATCTTGTTCAAACGTTGCAGTGTAAGTAGCATTTCCAGTAACAGTAACAGTTCTGCTAGCATTCGTATTACCATCACTCCATTTAACAAAGTGATAACCGGCAGACGGTGTAGCCTTTAATGTAGCAGTTGCACCATAATTGTAAGTACCACTTCCACTAACAGTACCACCTGCACCCGCAGTTACAGTCAGTGTATAACTGTTAATTTGCCATACAGCATAGTAAGTAACATTACCAGTAACTTTGGTAGTTGTGCTTACATTAACAGAACCACTAGCTGACGTAGACCATCCCTTAAAAGTATATCCAGTTCTTGTAGCAGTAGGAAGAGTTCCTAAAGCGTCATTGTAATGGAATGAACTACTAGACTTGCTAGGAGTACCACCATTACCATTCCAAGTAACCGTATAATTCTTATAAGTTGCAGTCCATCTAGCGTACCAAGTCTTATTAGAAGTAACCTTAGTTGTCGTAGTTAATTGAGTACCACCGCTAGTAGCAGAAGTATCGAACCAACCTGCGAATGTATACGTATAAGTATTATCCGCAACTCTTGAACAAGTAGGTAACGTTCCAATAGCTTCATTATAATCTTTAGTTATAGATGAAGAAGAAGGAGTACTACCACCATTAGCGTTAAATGTAAAGGTGTACCTATTAACAGCTCTGGTCACATAAGCATAATAAGTAGCAGCACCTGTTACACTCGGTGTTTCTAAAGTTAATGAAGAACCAACCTTAGTTCCACCACCGTTAGCAGCAGTATACCAACCTTGGAAAGTATAAGTGTACTGAGCATTATTTGAAGGCATAGTCAAAGTACAAGAGCCTTTAGACCCATAAGCAACAGATTGACTAGTCCTATTCAAAGATCCATATGTTGTTTGATAACTTATTGTATAACTCCGTCTAGTTGCAGTCCAATGTGCATATATTGTAGTATTACCTGCACCCATTGTCGTATTAGCAGTAACTTGCGTTCCACCACTAGCAGCAGTATACCAACCTGCAAATGCATAGGTAAATTCAGCATTCGAATTCTTAGTAGGCGTCGGTAAAGTACCATAAGCACTTCCGTATCGAATGCTCTTAGAAGTAGGACTTACTGCATTACCACCATTAACATTATAGGTTAAAGTATAACTATTAATAGACCATTGAGCATAATAGGTAACAGTACCAGTTATCTTAGTAGCAGATGAAATTTTCGTACCGCCACTAGATGCTGTGTACCAACCGAGGAATGTGTAACCTGTCCTAGAACAAGTCGGAAGAGTACCTAATTCTGAACCATACGTTTTAGTAATAGTTGATGGGCTAGGAGTATTACCACCGTTACCATTGAATGTTGCAGTGTAACTTCTAAGAGTAGCAGTCCACTGAGCATAATAAGTAACATTTCTTGTTACAGTAGTAGATGCAGATATTTGAGTACCACCTGTTGCATCTGTAAACCAACCCTTAAATGTATAAGTATATTGAACATCAGCAGCTCTTGTCGGAGTAGGTAATGTGCCTAAAGTAGAACCATAAGTCTTAGTAGTTGACGTAGGATTTACAGTACCACCATTAGGATTCCAAGTTACAGTATATGACTTGAGAACAAATACCGGAGTAATATGAGTATTGGCAGTAATGTTAGAAACTGTCAGAGGATTAGCAGTAGTATTATTAGACCATTTACTAAAGTTATAGCCAGTACTTGGAGTAGCTGTCCAAATAGCAGAACCACCGTATTCTACACTAGATTTATTAACGCTCGCTGTACCACCAGTTGAATTAGCAGTAGTAGTTGTGAAAGTCTTAATTGTAAACTTAGCAGTTAAGCTGATATTGGCAGTAACAGCAAATGTATATGAAGCATTGCTAGATACTTTAGTTGTTCCATTGTACCAACCAGCAAAATTATAAGCAGCCTTAGAAGTTGCAACTACAGTAGCATTAGCACCGTGTTCTACAGTTTGACCTGCAGGACTTACAGTACCTTTGTTTGTATCCTCAGAAGTTACATTAACAGTGTAGCTCTTAATCTTATATTTAGCAACAAGAGTTCTATTAGCAGTTAAAGTAACACTAAAAGAAAGACTTGTAGAAACAAGATTAGAACCTTCATACCAACCAACAAAATCATACCCAGTAGGAGCAGCTTTAGCAGTCAATGTGACTTTTGTGTCACGATAATAAGTTCCTTCTTTAACTCCGCCTGTAGCAGATGAACCAATAGAACAATCACCAACATTTGTGATAGTAGTTCCTGAACTATTGGTAGTTGAAGAAGAAATCTTAATAGTAAACTTATCAGCTTCCGTTTGAGTACAATTAATAGTTTTCGTAATACCGCTGACTGAAACAGTAACAATAGTTGTTCTGCTTGCACCGGTATTCTTACTCGCAATTAAACCAATCGTTTTATTACCCGTACCACTCTTAACGGTAGGGGTAAGCCAAGAAGCAATAGCCATCTTAGTATCCCTCCCTAATTATGAAACCGTCCATTCAACGTTAGAAGTAACATTAACAGTTTGAGTTCCACCAGCAGCCTCGAAAGTAAGAGAAGTCTTATCTAATTCGAGATATGGATCTTGAGTAAACTTAGCAATATAAGTCTTATCAGCATCAACAGTAACACTTAGAGTTACATCGTCAGAAACCTTAACTCCATCTTTCCACCAACCACCAAAGCTATAACCCTCAGCAGCTGTAGCATGAATAGTAGCAACAGTACCATCCTCAAATTCAGTAGTTTCAATTCCTAAATTAGATTCTTTATTGATACCAACACCACCTTGAGCTACACCTTCATTTTCGGTTTTAACTGTAAGTGTATAATGTGTGGGTTCAGGAATAAGATCGCATTCAATAGTAACCTTAATGTTTTTCTCAACCACAAAGCTATACTGATTATTACTGTTAAGAGTGATTTTAACACCATCAACAAGCACTTTATTCAAAGTATAACCCGGACTTACATTAACTTTAATCGTACAAGTATCACCATCATTATAAGTACCAGCACCTTCCATTGTAGCACTTCCGTTAGGAATAGCTTCATAAGTAACTTGGAACTTATCAGGGGCATCAACCTCAAAACGAGCTTCAATAGATTTAGAGTCATTCATGACAATATCACGTGAAGTAGTTGAAGGCGCACCCGAATCAGTCCATTTCTTAAAATGATAGCCGCTATCTGCTAATGCTTCTACAGAAACAGTAGTTCCGTCCACAATATTCGAGTAAGTCTTTGTGCCACTATAATAGTCGCCCCAACTTCCGTTGATCTTTGCACGACATTTACCACCTGTTCCAGCAGTAAGAGTTAGCGTTCGCATGATTACTTGGTCGAACATACCAATATGCGTTGCATTTGTTCCGGTTTTAGCAGTGAATGTTGCAGGATTATCTGAAACCTTTACACCGCTTGTATTCCACTCTCTAAACTTGTAGTTACCAACCGCACGAGCTTCAACTAAATAAATCGAACCTACAGTAATTTTAAACGTATGTTTGGAAGTAGACCAATTAGACCAAGAACCATCACCTATACGATAGCGAGTTTCATTAGTTCCATCAGAACTTACCGTAATAGTAACTTCTTCCGGTGGAATCTCTACGAACGTACAAGAGAAATCTACATTCTCAGTGATAACTTTTGAATAAGGATTAGAGTTAGAAATAGTTCCACCAATATTCCATTGTTCAAAAGAATAACCACTATCAGGAACACCTAATACTGTAATTGTCTCACCATCAGTAATATTAATGTTAGAATGCAAAGATGCAGCTTCTGAATATTCACCAGAGCCAATCTTATATTTATATTTACCATTAGAACCCGCAGTGATATTAACAATATGAGTTTCAGGTGGAATGTAAGTTTCCTTAAAATAAGCAGTATAAACTTTGCGATGCAGACCTTCTTCAACAATGATATTGTTTTCATTATTAGGAAGATTAGCACCAGTAGGAGTTACCCACTTTTCAAATTCATAACCGCCGTTAGCTTTACCAGCGATAGTGACAATAGTCTTTTCCGGAGCAGTGACTTCGTGTCTTTCTGCCCATTGAGACCAAGCATCATTAATATCTTTATATCGAACTAAACCATTCGCATCTGCCACGATACTAAACGTGAAATAACGAATAGCTTCTTTAAAGTTTACCGTAATCGTAAGATCTCGTGTAACAACGATGCTATATGTACCATTACCATTATCTACAATATTACCACCAGAAGCAGTAACTGTATCAACGGCCCAACCCTCAACCGGACTAGGAACAATTATTGCAGTTTGACCAGACTTATAAGTACCGCCACCGCTAACTGAACCTTTATCAGCAGGATTGGTTATAATAGTTACATTATACTCCTCAATAACAGGAGTATCAAGCTCGAAGTGTGCAGTATAAGTTTCATCTTTCTCAACAACAAGATCATATTGAAGATTAGTAGAAACAATACGATTTAAACTATCAGTCCAATGAGTAAAATGATACCCTTGAATTGCCGCAGCTGTTATAGAATGCCTTGTACCTTTTGGGAATGTTCCGGCACCAACTACATATCCTGCATTAGCCGGATCAGCATTGACATTAATATAGAATTGTTCAATAGGAGCTTCATCCTTTTCAAATACACCTATCAAATCCATATCTTTCTTAATAGTAAAAGACCAATTAGGACTAATAGACATAATCTCATTAGTATGGAACTCTTTCCAACCTTTAAAGTGATAACCTTGAACAGGTTTAGCATAAAGTTCAACACGACTACCAGCTTCAAATTGGAAACGGAAGCCATCTGAGTTTTCATCAGGAACAATAGCAGAACCACTACATCCAACAATACCACCCTCTTCAGGAGAAGGAACTAAAGTAACTCTATAGTAATCACGTTCGATATGACCAGACTGCATAAAATCTTGAAGATCTTTGATGTAAGTCCAAGCACGAATATATGTATCTTGACAACCACAAGTATTATTTCTAATACCACGACTAGGATGCACATAATTAGCTTTAAGACCAATGCAAACAAGAGTATCATCAGTCAAAGACTCACTGCCAACAATCAACTCTCTATCAATAGCAATAATATTACCATCAGTAGTTAGATTAATTTCGCAACCTTTTTCATCATACATATAGTAACAACCATCAGTACGATGATAGAAGAATCGAACGTTATGCTCGCGCTTAGGAAATGTACCAAGAGGAAGAACTTGTTTTAACTTGACAATTTTAATATTACATTCCATAGCATTAAGTTTAAACAAATATAACTACGCAGAATCGTTAAGCACTGCGTAGTTTTCCAAGCAACTTTAGTCAGTTGCAGTATTCAGAGAAATGGCATTATCGCCGGAGCCTTTAACTAAAGTCTTAATAGCTTCAAGTTTATTTATAACAGCATCGATCACAGCTTCCGTACCAACAATGATTTGGAATTTGCGAGGACTATTGTTATCAGCGGCAATCTCAGGGAATTGATTAAACTCAGCCGTAGAAATAACAAGATAAGCGACTTTATCAAAGCCAACTTTCGGGTCACCAATACCCCAAGCTTTCTGCCACTCATCATGAGGATTCCAACCCATGTTAATCAGAGAATAACGAAGGTCTTCATCACTAAGAGCAACATCGGCTAAGAAACCGGATAACTTCGTATGTTCAATGGTAATAGTACCATTGACTTTTTGATCGGCAAGAATACCGAATACGTTCATCGTCAATTTGGTAGGCTTTTTAGCAACAACAGTTATCTGAACAGCACCATCAGCTTTCTCGATAGCAATATCAAATAACTCTTTGTTATAAGCGGTAAGACTAAGGTTCTTCTTAATCTTCTCTACCAACCGATCAACGGTATCAGTAGCATGAATCCGAACAGGTATTTGAACAATCTGAGGATTAGGATTAACCGTCAGACCATGACGATACTCCTCAGAAGAACAAATTTCAATAGCACCACAGAACTCAGCATCTGCATTATATACAATACCTTCAGCAGGCTTAAGTGCCGGATTCGTAAGACCTTTAAGAATAATAGTTTCTTTCTGATCTTTCTCCGTATATTTACGAACGTTATAAGTGAAGTTAAAAGGATTAATATCCACTCCACGTTGATTCATAAATCCACCGTCCTTAGTAGGAATTGCAGACATAATTACAAAAGGCTCAGGTCTACCAGTAGTAGGCAAAGCAGTACCATAAGCAGTACAAATGCCGAGTTGACCGTTAGATAACTTAGTATCAACAGTAACATTATCGACAAATGTTTTTCCGTAACTTACAATTCTCATAGTAACGTTTTATTTTAAAGAATTACTTTCATTTATAGCAATTTGATAACCTTCATCTTTAAGTTTACCAAGAAGCTTCTGTGTAGCAAGGTTAATAATCTCAGTTTTAAATGGAAGTTCAGTAGCAGTATCAGTTACAATATCAAACCTAGTAGGTTGTCTGAGATATGTAATAGCAACATCAGTAATCACAAATGTATCATCCATATCTACAAGTACCCTATTGCTTTCTATCGTACATACGGGATGAATGTGTCTATTAAGACGATTGTGATACGTTTGAAGCATATCTCTACGCTGAACATCAGAAACCAAATCCATACCAGCAGGTTTGCTCTCTTGTACCTTTGTAACCACTCCGTCAGAAGTGATAACCTCGTATAAGCCCGAATAACGCTTGTAGTCAAATTGTACTAACTTAATAGTATATTTATCTCCAACTACAATTAGCTGTGGCGTATCGAAGTAAAACACTAGTGATTCGGGGTAATACTCGTTATTGTAGCGTTCATAAGTCACATTGTAACCTTTTCGCAGCAATATGGAGAGCATATAGTTGATATATTCAAATAGACCCTCTTTACGATAGATCTTAGCAGGATAATGAAACGTAACGGTATCATTACCAATTTGAATAACGAAATCTTCTATATAACCAGGAATAGTTTTAAATAATTCACTGATATTAACAACGTAAATCCTAGTAGTAACAAATTCAGTTGCTCGATAACGTTTAAACTTATCATATATAACACTTGCATCATAAGAGACACCATGTAGGTAATTCGCAGGTAAAAAAGCGAAGCCTCTATTACCCTCATTTGCGAGAAGGTAAAGAGGACTTCTATATGTAGTCTTTAGCACCTGCAAATCATCGTAATAACGACCAGTCTCTTCAAAGGCTTTAATCTTTTGCGTAAGCAGTACGTCAATAGCTTCATTAAGAGCAATATCAATATACTGCGGACGAATAGATTCTTGCCTATTAGCATTAATCTGCTGAATCTTATCGTTTACAGCAATATGTGCTTCTTTACAACTACTATACATACTGACACTATTTTATTAGTTTATAACCGAAGCTTTATAAGCAGTGAAAAGTTGTGATTTATATTCAACATTTTCAGGAGCAGCTAAGAAAGCCATAACCCCCTCAATAGAAGAACCAAGAACTACTTCCGGACGCACAGTATCAAAGTAATTATCACCGTCTTTCGTAATGACTTGAGCGGCAAGTAACTTATAGACTTGTGCCATTGCTTCTACATTCTTGTTATCAAACAGAGAAATAAATGCATCTGCGTTCGTTTGAGAAAGTTCAGCCACAGCTGTCTGCAAATCTCCATGTTCCATTTTGATAATCTGTAGAGTATCAGCAGGAGCATTACAGATAAGCATATTTCTAATACGTTTATAAGAAGACTCATCACCTGTGAACAACTGAGCCAACTTAGTAGCAGTATTAACAACAGCTTTAGTCTTAGCATCTTTCATACGCTTAACATCTTCAATGCTATGTAAGTAAAACCGAATGTTAGTAGATTTCTCAACATCTTCCGGTTTATTAGCAACAGTAGAAGTAAGCAGAGCAAGACGCCAAAGAATATAATCTTGCGGCTTAATAGGAGTCATGTACATATACAGATTCTCTTCATGAACCGCAGTACCTTCACCAAAGAGCATAGCATCAAAGATAGCTTTCTCTAATTTATTTGGAGCAACCTCAGTATTAATACTGTTCTTTTTAGCCCAATCAAGAATAGCATCACGTTTAACAGGATCGTTAAGAGAAAACTCCCAACCAGTTTCAAGCTCATAACCTTGAGCAGGAACTTCAACGGTTGAATTTTTAAGATGCTTCAAAACGAGATCTTGAAAGTTTACATTGCGGCTATCAGCAGAAGCTCCAATAATCGTAGGAAGTATAGAAGCCATTTCAGCAGTTTTACTAGATAGAGTAAGAACTGCTTTAATGCTTGGACCGAAAATAGTATTGAAAGCACCAATACTTTTCTGATTCACGACTTGAAACATAGTCGGATTCAGCTTTAACGCTAAGGTTATTTTGCGTGAGTATATCATATAGTTTATACTTTAGTAAGTTTATACTTTACAATAATCGTAATGTACGCTTATTCAAAAATCATTTCAGCCCAAAAAGAAGTAGTACCATTAAGCATATTGATACCTTGTGAAGACATAACCTCATAAGTAGCAATATCCTCTCTAGTAGATAACATCTTACTATAAGCACCCCACTCTTTAGGCAGCGGAGTAATACCTTGATAAACACCGTACAAATATTCACGACCCTCTTCACAAACCAACTGAATATTTGCTTCACCACTCGTGTTATCAATAGAGTGATCCAAGAACACCATCGTATAAGAGGTAACAGGGAAGCCACCATACATACGACCATTCTTACGATCCATTTCGGCACGAGAACCGGTATCAAACAAATCTACAACCTTAACAGAAACGGTAGCTCCAGAATAGTGCTTATACTGATTAAAGTATGCACCATAAGAAAGGATACCACCACGGCTTTGAATCTCCTCAGAACCTAACTTATCAAAGTAACCATTTCCGATAGCTTCATTCTTAATACACTGTTGGAACATTTTAGAACCACCTTTACCGGTATAAAGAACGATATTTTTGTTACTCAAATCAATATCATTACGAACTTCAAAGATACGAGAAAGAATCATATCAATAAGCTCGATAGTCATGAATGAGTACTCGAAGTAGTTACCGAATGCGATAAGAATATCACGAACACCAGCACCACGAGGAATAGGTTTGTTTGAATGTTTTTCTTGATTGTGAATAACACCGTTAATATCACGGTTGTAAGCAGAGAACCACAAATCCTCTTCTAACAAACGTCTACGCATGAACTCGAACTGACGCATTTCATAAGGCATCCAAAGAGTACCTTTAGAACCATCATCATAATCAAGTTCAAACTCGGTTACGATATTAGCAATGTTACCGGTAATAATTTTGGAGAATCTATGGAAACCAAATTGGTTAGTCATTTCACTCCAAGATTCAGCAGTAGAACGAGAACCAGTAGATAATTCACCGGCAATCGTAGGAGCACCCATACCCCAATATTTACCTCTCTCAAAATTGCTGAGATCAATAAACTCATCAGGATTACCACCAAGGATAATCATTTCATAGATATATCCACCGGAAGCAGTCTGCTCACCATCGGTCTGCATACGAACCATGTGCTTTCCGTCAGGAGTAATAGCAGAATACTGATAAGGAATCCAGTTATCTTGGAACTCCGCTTTGAAAGACATAAACCCTTTACCGGGGGTTTGAGTAGGCGTAATCAAACGCACAATCGGGGAAGTGACAGTAGGTTTCCCCATAATCTTCCACTTATACTGAGTATCACCAGCATTAATAGGTTTCTTACGAGAGATATTCCCTTGACCTTCTGTAAGAGAAAGAAGAGGGAATTGATTACTGTTCCTACCCCAAAGATAAGTAAGAGACTTATTCAAATCGACAGCACCAAGAACATTAAAGTTCAATAGCATATCGGCATCAGAGTAAACCTCTTTGGAATACTGTTTTTTTCCAATTTCTCTAAGCATAGTTACGATAATTATTTATTTGAATCAATAATACCACCCGGAACAATAGGACGTCTATTAGGATTAACTTTAGTACCGCCACCTTGAGTGGATACCTTAACTTTAGGTTTACCACTAGAAGTAATGTTCAAACGACGAACAGCTTCTTGTCGTATAGATGCAGCAGCTAACTGACTAATATCAGCACCTAACAAGTTACGAAGTGCTACCATAGCGAACGTTTCATTATCAGCAAGCATATCAAAAACATCTTTCTGAGCTTGCGTATAGAAATCACCATTAACTTCAACAACAGGAGCTGTCAGATACTTAACAATATCTTTACGAGAAAGAATTTGTTCGTTACCATTAACAATTCTTTTAACACCTGCTGTTGGAATTGCAAGACCTCCGATAGTACCTTTATTAACGATCTTATCGTATAAAGAATCTGGAACGTTAAGCACTTTAGCTTTACCGTTCTCATCATAGGTAATACCGTAGACTTTATCAAGAGCTTCTTGAGCAGCCTGATATTCGGCTTCTTGCCTAGCATTTGCAGCTTCAATCTCACGTCTCTGAGCATTGGCAAGATAATCAAGACTCTCTTTAGCAGTTTCAGCTAATACTTTATCAGCTTTAGAAAAACGAATAATACGTTCAATTTGAGTATCAGAAGTACCTTTACGTTTTTCAGCAGAACGAATAACAGCTTCTAACTGATCATCTGATTTATCTTCGAGGGTCATTGTAGTCCAATCAACATGATTAGCAAAACCCTCAAGAGAACCATATGTTTGCTTGTAAAGAGCAGCTTGATAAATATCCGGATTAGTACGGAAGAAATTGTTGATAGCTTCACTTTCAGCTTGACGTTTAGCAAGCTCTGCAATATCAGCATCACGTTGAGCAAGACCTTCAACGGTCATTTCATATTTCTTAGGAGTACCATCAGCATTTACCGGAGTTAAACCAGAAATAGCAGAAATAGCAGAAACATCTATAGTTTCTTCTTGAGTTTCAGCAGTAGCAAACTCATCTAACTGAGCTTTAGTGTAAACAATCTCTCCATCTTTAATGGCATTACCGTCAGCATCAAGATCATACTCAACATCACCGTCATCGGTAGTAAGAACAATCTTAGTAGGAGTTTCAGTTTCAGTTTCAGTTTTTTGAGTAGCAGTTTTAGCAGCTTCTTCTTCAGCTTTACGCTTAGCTTCTTCCTCTTCTGCTTTCTTACGTTCTTCTTCTGCTTTAGCAGCTTCTTCTGCTTCTTTAGTAGCTTTAGCAGCTTGTTCAGCAGCTATCTCTTCCGCAGTTTTAGTAGTATTACTATCAGTAACACCACCGGGAACAATAGGATTTGGCATAGTGTTTTATCTTTTATAAATTAAGTTATAACAGTGACAAATGTAATAATAATATATGTATTAAAAATGGCATTAGAAATATTATTAGAAACAGTATTAGTACCACCTATCACACGGCTCTCTGAAATTCCAATTAATTTATGCCATTTTAAGGCTTAAATGAAGACCTCTGACGAACCCAAATTTCAATCGATATAGTTGTTCAATTCGACAAAAATAAGAGCCTACGTTAAGACTTCCGTGGCTTATTGGCGTTAATACGATTCATGCGTTTTTGTTCCTCAAACTTGGCACGTTCCAGATTAGCTCTATCAATATCTAAGTTTAACTTAGTCATTTTAAGATAATCGTCAAGAGTACCACTATTAGATTCATCTTCACTAATATAATCATTACCATTCTTATCTACTTGAAGCTTAGCATCAGTAATAATAATATTAGTAAGATTAGTATCAGCAGCAATAGCTTCCTTAGAATCGCGATCAAGTTGAGCTTGTTCAGCTTCAAATTTACGTTGAGCTTCCGCATTAGCAGCACGAGTTTGTTCAATCTCAGCATCCCACTTCTTTTGAATCTCTTCTTTTTGAAGTTCAAATTGACGTTGAGCTTCGGCAGCTTCTTTAATATATTTGCGTAAAGAAGCAACGTTATGATTACAAACAGCTTCAGCAGCTACATCGTAATTTCCATTTTGAGCAGCACCAAAAGCAATTTCCTCAAGCTTACGTACTTGTTCATTGAGTTCAGCAGAGTTACCAACAAAGATACCTAAATTAGAATTAACAAAGTCAGTACCATTTACACGAACTTGAGCAATCTCATTGGTATTAGGATCTACATAAGAACCTTCATAGCCATCAATCCAAGCAATTTTAGCAGCATCAAGATTAGCCATCATATCACGAGAGCGGAAGCAATCAAAGATTTTAAGTGACCACACAGATCCCATTAGAGCCTGATTAAGTCCCATCTCAGTAACAGCTTTACCGGCACGAGCTTGAATATCTCCTGCACGCTGATCGTTCATATTAGCAAGTTCATATGCTTCTTGCTTAATAGACTGCTTAATTTGATTAATAGTTGTAAGATAATTAATCATTGTAGTATTAGCAATCTCTTTAATAGCTTGAAGTGATGCTTGTTGCTTAGCTATTTCACTATCATCAAATACAAGAGTACCATCTCGATTAGCTGCATCAAGACGCTCTTCCATAGTCATATCTTTAGTATCAGCTAAGAAACTTTCAGGTATCAATAGCCATGACCGGAATTTACTAATAGTACGTTCCTCAACTAAAGTATAAAGACGATAAAGAGCAAGATAAGGTAATAAGCGATAAGGAATAGGTTTAGGATTATTAAGAAGCATCAAACGACTTAAACCATTATAAGGTAACTTACAATGATTAAGATTATTCACTTCTTCACGTTGAACAATAATAGGTTGAGCTTTAGTATATACACCCCAATCTTTATCACCAAAACGATAAGCTTCCCAACATTGAAGAACCCAAGTATATTCAATATCAATATCACCAAGAGTAGTATCTAAGACATAATCTTCATCAACAATCTTTTGCTCAATCTCACCATAAGCATTAGTGTAAGTAAGAACACCACGCTTCATAGGAACCTTAAAAACACAATGACGAGCTTTGAGGACCCCGGTAGAGGGCAAGGAGTGGTACGGAGCAGCATTCTGCGTATCAATCGTAGGATTAAAAGCAATCTCACGAGAACGAAGCATAACAGGAGTAACTGTATATTCACCCGTACTTTCATGATTATGAATTATATCTTTGATATAAGCAATATCTCTTTTAGAAAGAACTTCTTGATATTCACCAATTATATCATTGATGTTAATATCAAACTCTCGCATCCCATAATCATCATCTTCAACAAAAAGATTACCACTATCAATTCGATAATACTCAAGAGGAGAAATAATTTCAAAAATAACATCATTGTATCTTACATCACGATAAGAATAAACGCTTTCAGTACAGAACCAATAATAGAAAGCTTGAATATATTTCTCATTAGCTTTAATAAGGGAATTAAGAAGATTAAGAGTTTTCTGACCACGATCAGCTTCTTCATCAATCCAATCCTTAGCAGCTTGTTTCATAAAGTCTTCAGCAGATGGAAGATCTTTAGAAGACTCACCGGTTTGAACACCGTTAGCATTCATGATGTTTATAAATTGCTGACGAAGAATACCATCAAGAGCAACACGAAGATCAGCGTTACGTCTAGTGACAACATCAATATCAGCATTATAAACTTGGTAGTTATTATAGGTGTTAATGAACTCTCCTATATATTTCTCTTTAATAGGAGTAATAAAATCAACATCTCTAATCTTACCAGGCAAATCTTCTTTTCTACCATTAACGGAGTTGTAGGTCGCCATTACATACTTGTAAGTAGATTCATCTACAATTCCATTTGCAGCGTCAAGAAAGGCTTTAATATCTGCTTTATCATTATTAGAATGAGCAGTAGCAATAACCCAATCACACATAGCCTTAGTCCAAACAGCCCCACGCTTAGTAGCTTCCGAAGCAAAAACATCAGGCTTTTCTAAAGAATTAGGAATCTTAGAAGCATCCATTTAACGACGATTTAAACGATTTGCAATACGTCTGTCATTATTCTCTGTATTACCTTCAACAAGACGCTTAGTATTTAAAGAATCTGCAAGAAAGACATACATAGCAACAATAGCAGCACTAATATGGTCGAAGTTACCCTCAGCAGTAAATCTCTGACACTCTAGAAGCAATCGAACACTACTAATAGACTTAAGTCTACGAATAGGTTTACCATCAGCAGTATATGAAAGAGGTTCATAAATAAACTCCTTTAGCATACGAAGACCATTATATTTCTTATCACCATCACCAATTACAATACCATAATCATTATTGTTAGGATTAGTCAATTTACGAGTATTGGCATTGGTTGGGTCAAGCATTAAGTAACGTCTAAGTTTATATTTAATGAAGTTAGAAACAGTCTCACCAGTACCAGCTTCCGGACAACATTCAGCATTATACATAAGACACATACCCATAGTGACTATATCATTTTGCTCCATTGTGTCCAAACGTCCTATATATTCGCATACAAGCAGTTTTTGATTTGGATATGGGGTAATAGTATTACTACGCATCCATACTTGTGCAGAATAAAGAGAATGTTTATCTGTTACGTCTTTTTGAGCCTTATCTACTTTATACGCATCCACACTAACAAAATATAAATCTTTAGGCACTTCACCATTTACTAAGAACGGACGATAGTACATTCTAACGCAACCGTGAGTATCATCACGAGAACCATGCGGAACTTGATTAATAAACTCATGGAATCTACCTTTACCAAATATATCACGTTTAATACATTCAGCTTTTGGTATAAATTCAGCTTTATTAGAATTACCTAAATCATTAACGACAATCCAACCATCTTGAAAGAATCTAGTAGCATTATCATTAATTAAATCTGAAACATGTAGATTAAGTTCAGGAGAAGCGAACATATTCTCTGTTGTATTAATGAACGCTTCGGCAGGAGTATTAGCACGTTGTGCTTTATAGATTATATGAGTTTCACTATCATTATTATGAAAATGATTCTCTTTATCTTGTTTATCCCAAGCATAAGCAGTGAATATAATTGAATTACCACGTTCAATATAAGGTTCACAATCCCATACTTGTGGAAAGAAGAAACCACATACTTCATGACGTTTATTAATATCCCAAACGTTTTCCATGCAAAGCATCTTATTCATTTTGGGATTATAAAAGGCTTTACTAAATGCAGCCCAGTTAGCACCTTTAGTACCACCCGTACCATAAACACGAATAGTACCAACAGATATAGCACCAGATTCTGTATTAGATAAAGTAACGTCAAGAGCTTTTTGAAGATTAGGACAATTGTGAAAAATAGTAAAATCTTCTAAAAGACATAGACTATCACCATCAACTTCAAAACCATAATATTCATCTTTACCAATAGATTCAATATCAAATCTACATTCAAGAGGATTTTTTTGTAAAGCTGTATATTCAGGACATTGTTTACGTTTAACTTTAGTTGGAATAATCCAACCTTTACTAAGAAGAAATATACGATAATAAGTACAACCATTAACAACTTTTGTTTTAACAGTAGTTTTAATACCTAAACTTCTAGCTATATAAACAATACCTGCTGTAACAGATTCAAGTTTTTGAATAATTTCAAAATTATGCTTTCTAGCATCATAATTACCATCAGTATCAATAATACCAGCTAGAAATTGCAAACGAGATTCTCTATCTGTACAAATATAATTTTTAGGTATAAATTTATTATCTTTTACACCCATAGCATCAAGAGCTTGTCTAAACCAATTTAAAGAACAATCTTTTTTAGTAAATGAAATTCGTTTAGCAAGTTTACTTGTACTATGATTATAAATATTACAAACTAAATTATTAGCGTTTGCAAATTCTTTCAAAGCATCTATAACCTCAATATCAGGATTTGTAAATCTAGCAGAATCTTTGTCGCCATCTCCTATCCATAATCCAAATATATAAGGGTCAATAAGGACATCTTTATGTTCAAATTCGATACCATTTACTTTTTCAAGAGCATAGCATTCACGCCATCTAGGATGTAAAGATAAAGTTTTAATATGATTTGGAGCTGTAATTAACTCTTCTCTAACTATATTACCATAAGCTTTGCGATATATAGTACGAATCGGATGTTTGCTATTAACAATATGTTCAATACCATTTTCAGGAATAACTTTATACATATTATCAATACCATGTGTTGTAGCTAAGACAGTTCTAGGTTTACTATCAGGTCCCATAAGAACATCTCCAGCAACAATATCTTCGACATTTTTAATTGAGCCATCAAACATAATAAAACGAGTACCTTTAGCCACGCACTTACCAGCTTCCTCGAAGTCAATCTCAATAGCTTTCTTACCTACAGCAGCAGATTCATTCTTACCAATAGCAACACTATAAAGATTAGAAAGCCAACCAAAGTTTTTGAGACCTTTAGTTGATACACGATAACCCATTAATATATCATCAATAACTTCTGAAATGTAACCTCTTTTCCAAAACGTATGTTCCTCAAAATGGTCAAGACATTTCTTAGCCATAAATGTAGTAGCACCTTTATCTGTAAGATAAGCCAATTGGTCAGCAGCAAGAGTTACCGTAACATTAGGAAATAGATTAATTGTATTTGCAGCTTGACTACCACGTTTATATGAGAAACCTTTACGACGAGCTTTAGCCTTAGTAAGATGAAACTTATTATTAGCAATAAACTCGTCTATTTTAAAGTTCCAATAGTCACCATCCCAATAACGAGGAAAACCCATAACAGTCTCAACGTGTTCAGCACCTTCACGTTTAAGTCTTGTACGTTCTTTATCATTAGGTGTACGTTCAATACGACCATAATTAAGATAAGTATAATGCGCACCGGTTATACGTAAAGGTTGAAGTAAACTTTCACGTTCCTCATCAGTAGTATTAGCATCAAAGAACTTAGGAATATCTTTATAATAAAGTTTAGCTTTAATAAAAACACCTTTCTTACGACGAGATGTTTCTCTTTGCCAAAATGATTCATAAGCCGGAGTACTAGGGTCGTAATCACAATACGTACCATATTCATCAAAAGTATCAGCAGCTTTAGAAAGTCTCTCTATATTAATAACAATGAAATCAATATTCATAAGAATACCACCAGAGTTACCAATAAGAAAGTCATTATCCGGGTCATATAAAGGTTTATTAGTAATATAACTAATACCCTCAGACGCTTTCGGATATTTACTTTTATCTTCACAGAGATAATCTATAAAAGGAATATCTCCACGTTTATAGCCCCACTTATTCTCAGGAGCAGCATTGATGCCATCACAACTATTTTTCCAATAAGCATGAATAAACATAAAGTTATCAATAGCATCTTGTGAAAACTTATATTTACTATTCATAGCTTAATCAATCATATCTATTCCACCGCCAACACCATTATCTATATTGTTATGCACATCCATTGAAGCAGCAAGCTCTTTACCACCACGAACGATAGTTTTCTTGAGTTTAGACTTAACGTAATTATCTTCCGCTTCTTTAAGTTCAGCAATAAGTTTAGGTAAGTCTTTACCCATCTTCGTAATCTCACGCATATAACCGAGCATACCACCGATCTCTTCTTTAGTAAAAGAGTCTTTCTTTAGGTCATTACGAAGATTCTTATTCATAACAGCCATAAGATCTTTACCAGCTTGAAGAGCATTAACAGTTTCAAAGAACATCTGTCCAACATAATTGATATTATGCTCAACAAGCCAATTGATAGCTTCAATCATATCTTTAGTTGGTCTAAAGTCTGAATTAAGTTGAGCAACTTCAATAGCATAATCAAAAGCCTTTTGATCTTTTAAACCATTACGATGAATATATCCGTCTTCATCAGCATAACAATCAATAAACTTAAATATTTTATACATAAGCTCTCTATCATTATGCCAATCATTATATATCTTAGCAAGAACAGGAACTTTAAGAATCTGCTCTATATTAAGAATAATTTTAGAACCTTCAACTAACCATACATGTAATGCCATAATCAATAATTTTATCTGTTTTATTACGAGTAACAAAAAGCCCGTACCAACTTAATGATACGGGCAAATATAAGAATTACTTCTTAAATACAAAACATAAGAATAACAAAATAAAATCTTTATAATAACTATTACTTTACCATATATTATTAGTAACTAAATTAATAGTTTCAGTTCCCACCGTCGATACAATAATATATTCCTCTTTATCATCAGCACTACTATAAACATCACAGTTGACACTTAATGCTTTATTACCGGAACTTTAATTAGGAGTAATAGTTACAAATGATTTTTTCATATTTATTTGATTTTATATTTTAACTTTCATGATAAACAGCTTTCCAAATAAAATTAAAAAATTCAATTTTTTTATTATTTGTAAGCAAAATAGCAATATTTGGTCTATTATTTAATGCAGAATTAATATTAATAATTTCAGTATTACCGATAGTAATTCCACCAGCAATATTCAAATCAAATACATTTTTACCTAATTCGCTATAAACATCAACAGTTAAGTCTTTTTTAGGAGTATATATTGCATTTCCATCAGCACTTTCTAAAAAGGCAACAACTTTTTCACCTTTATAATGAGAAGGTATTTCTTCACTAACTTGAATTCGTAAAAATGAATTTTTATAATTTCCTCCAATCCTAGTCATTTCTATAATAGGTCTAGGAAATATAAATCTTCCAATTTGAGGACTAGTCGTTGATGCTGTAATATTTGCAATTATACCAAAATTTGTAATAGTTACTAAAGTTCCATTAGAAGAATATACACCACCTGCAATTTCTATACTTTCAAGATTTGAGGCTTTTTGAGTAATATCTATTGTTTTATTAACCCCCCCCCAGATACAGTTAAAATGGTAGATCTTTCATTTCCACTATTTTGTTCACAAACAACATCAAAAGAACCATTATTAGTTCCAGAATCATTTGCAACTTCAACAAAATCTTTATTCATATCTTTAGTTTTACTTATTTATCAATAAAAGATTCAAATTGTTTCATAAATAAATTGATTTGAGTAGCATAAGCATCTACAACATATTCAATATCATTCGCATAATCTTCATTAGCTTGAACGAATAAACAGTGAACATACTCATGCCAAAACGTTTGAGTTCTTATAGAACTAGGAATATCTTTACTTCTATCTCTAAGAATAATATAAATTAAACCAAGAACATGATCAGAAACACCATATTGGATTCCTTGAGTAGATTGATAAGAAACCTCAGCCATATTATAAGCTCTATAGATAACTGAACCAACCTTAAAACTCTTAGGATAATCAGTATTATATTCCCAATCAAAAGTAGAATCATCCCACCAATGAGTAAATAAGAAACTCAAATGAGCCATTGCAATATCATCAAGATGAGCTTTTTTGCCATTAGGAAACTCAGCATTTAAATTAAGCTCATAAGCAACAATAATAAAGAATGCTCTAACAAGTTCTCTAAGAGATGCAGTTGAATCTAAAGCATCATTGATTTATATGATACGTTTATCAAAATCAATTTCAATAGTTTTGACATTAGCGTGTTTAGCTATATAATCAAAAGAACCAATCTTAAAACTGACAGATGTTACTTTCTCATTTAAATCAGTAGGAAGAAAAGGATTAAGAAAAACTGTTTTCATATTAGAATCAATAAAGTTAGAAATACAACATTAAGACCAATAGAAACACCACCGATCTTAGCCCACTTAGCAGAACGACGCATATACTTCTTAAGATCTTTAATCATATCTTTATTACTCTTTTCTAGTTCAACAATAGATTGCTTATAAACGTTCGCTTGATTCGTAAGAGTATAAAGAGTATGTTTCAAACCATCAATAAGAGTATCTTGCTTAACAATAATGCTCTTTAAAGATTTACATAAAGCTGCATCATATTCACCTTGTTTAAGAAGAATTGCAATTTTACGATTATCTTCAAGAGTATATGTAATAACAGTATCTTTAAAGACTTTCAATTCTCTGCCGTATATATCGAGCGATGCTATCATCAGAAACAACATAAACATCAGAGAAGTTCTTAATATCTGTTTCATATTTAATTATAGTTTTATTTGTATTAGCTTTGAGACTATCTATAAGACGTTCTTGTTTTATAGCGTAATTCTCCAAAGCAGAAATAACTCTACCAAGAGAATCCAAAGTATGATAAGAAATATCAGTTGCCGGTATTCGTTCTTCTTCATTACATTGAATAATATTAGTAAAACATAGAGCTAAAAAAAGGAATGCTATTAACACTTCTTTAAAATCTATTTTCATAATTTGAACTCTTTAATATTAGTAAGAGTATAAGTAAAAGAATTACCATATAAATCTTTAGCCTTATTTACCAATGGCATAAATTTATCTTCAAAATCTCTAACAGATTCAAAAACTTGACAACCGGCAGAATAAAGACCAATGGTACGAACAATTTTCCATTTCGAAGCACGATGTATATTAATACCTGCTATTTCATAACTAATACGACCAGATAAATCAAGTTTATTATCTCGGTTATTATCACGATAAAGTGGAAGAGGTTTAACTTGAACAAGTGCAGGATAATCGCCTTTATGCTTTCCAACTTTAAATGCCCCTCTAAATTGACCTTCTTTTAGAATAGCGCAACCTTTAGAATTTATAGGTTTAATCAGATTTAAATCAGAAGGATCAGTAGTTATTGAAAACCAATCATAAGTCCATTTACCATTCATTTTAGGATTGGCATCATTAGCTTTGTAGAATACAAGAAGAAGATCATTAAATGTACCTGTATCAGCAGTGTTACATCTAATACCCCAAATGTTCAGATTGTAGTTACCTTTATCAAAGATAACAAAATCATTAGCTTTAGCAATCTTACGAAGAACGTCAATATTAGTCTTAGCTATGACGTCATCATAAGTAATTAAAGCATTCGTTAATTCACTCATAGTTTACTTGATATTATAGTTAAACAAATTGGTATTAGCTTTACGTTCTTTATTTAATTGAGCAAGTCTATAATCACAAATGGCTTTAACCTCAGCTTTAAGGTATTTAATATCAACAAAAGTAACAACCTCTTCATGTGGCATATCATCAGGAATCAAAGGATTCTCAATAGTCCTAATATGACAAAGCATATTACCAAGGCATTTAAACCCCCATTGTTCAATCAGATAATCATACATACTTAATTGAAGAGAATAATGAACACCAGTAGAATCCTGTAAATGATTTATAGGAAACAACATAGTTTCATTAGTAACAATGTACTTATCTAAGTCAATAGTACCATCTGCTTTCTTAGCCCAATATCCACCTTCAAATCGAATAGGTGCTTTATTAGTTTTCCAATCAAGAATAAAGAACTCATCCTCTTTAACAAATAGAATATCAACAAGACCTGAAATCAAATATTCTGGATGATAAACACCAATCTCAGCATAGATCTCAAATCCCATAGAAGTCATATCCTTAATAAACTCGTAAATTTGAGGATACCTATCAGCAATACCAACAACTCGAAAATAATCGAGATCGAGTCTGCCATAACTATGAGTTCTTATAATATCATCTACTGTATAAATACGACCATCAATAAAACCATTCGCATTTAAATAGTAGTTGTTACATTTTTTCACGCATTGTTCTAGGAAATTATGCTTTTCAGTTCCCTTAGCACAAGCCTTTTCAGTTTCAATCTTCCATTCAGCAAGAATCTGTTTAACAGTCTTACCTCTATATCGAATATATTTACTATAATTTCTATGAGTAGGAGGAACAGGACGACTACCAATATTAGCACAAGCTTCAGCAATAGCTTTCCAATCCTTTTGTTCTACAAACTTACCAATAATAGTAGTAGTAGATATATACTCTCTATCAAGAGCGTCAGTATATTTATGCTTTTCCTCGTTGAAGAAGATCGGCAAGTCTCTGGGTATAATCTGCGTCATAAGCTGCTTTATCAGTAAGTTTAAGGAATAGCTTCTTTCGTAATCGTTCATAGAACGCTTTGTGACGTTCTTTCATATATTCATATGGTAAAGAAGTCATCTTATTAAAATCAAAACCACATTCAGCATAAATATCGTAAGTTTCAGGATGAATCCAATGTTTACCAAAGGAAGGTATTTCAATCTCTCTATCCACACGTTGCATTGCAGTAAGAATAGACATCCACTGACTATCTGCAATATCATTTAGAAAACGTTCAAAATCTTCTTTATTACGAATAAATGTAAGAAAGTCTCTACACCAAATCTGTTCGGGAGTATAACGTTCAATAAAATGACGACCTTTTTTGGTCTTATAATACATCTTAGTAGGTTCCTTTCTTTTACGATCTACAACTGCAACCATTCTCTCATAAAGTCTCGTGACTTGAAGAGGAAATAACCTAGCACCTTTAGCCATAACAGAATTGGATTAATAAATTACACCACCAATTTGATTAAGAGAAATGAGATTACATTCCCAAAATTCAACTTTACCATCTTCACCAACAATAAGCTTACTACGATCTTTAAGACCCGGACGATTTTCAACAAATCTAAAGTTATCATCACCACCAAGAACATCAATAAGCTTTTTGTCAAGATTTTTAATCTTATGACTTAGAGGTACACCTTTGCCACCATAAGACATATCAAGAACAACTTCATGACCAAGCATATCCGGTGGAACATTGTCAGGAATAGCGATACAATAAGTAGCTTTAGGAACTTCTCTATCAACTTTCATAACATCAGTTACTTCAAGCGGAGACATCTTATATTGATTTGCAATAATAACTCGACCTTCGCCAACCTTAATATTACAAAGAGACCCCGGCGCAACACAAGCCGTTTTAAGATTATTCTTATCAGCTTTAATAGCTTCGATTTTAGTTTGAATTGAATCCATAGTTTAAATAATTTACTTTATAAGATAATCAATGTTAATAGGCACAATCTCATAGCCTCTACAAAGACCTGCGTCAGTATAAAAGGTAATATTATAGACAACTAAAATATTACTAACTGTAACAGTGTACATAATAGTAGGTTTAAAAGGAGGACGGTCTTCAAAAGGGCAAATGACAAAAACGGAAAATCTTTATCCAACACGTCCTCAATGTGAAACAAAGTATAAAATGAGAGTAACAGAATTACCATTAATAATAGTGGGAGTACCAACAATAGCAGCGATGTCTTCAGTTACAGCAGTAGTCAGTACTCCCGACTTCATTATGAGTAAAAGCCGCTCACAAAGATATAAATAAATTGAATATTACAAGGGATTACTTGAATATCTTTTTCTAAGCCTTATATTTTTTCTGTTTCAAAGGCAGTATTCAATAGAAATCTCAATAGTACTAGCGTCTTCACCCGGATTTGCAGCCACGCACGCAGTGCCTTGTTCTTCTAAATGCTTCGAATCAATATGCAAAGCATTCGCAGTACTACCACATTCATACCTTTGTCTATATACACGCACGCACGTATGCGCTATGCAGAGTTTTGCGATATATATAAAGATATATATAAAGATTACTAAAGGTAATATCAATGACAGTATTACTACTTCAAATTCGTCCGTCCGTAATATGTATTTTAATTATATTCAAATAAACCTCTTATCACCCACCAATACTCACCTACTCATATCCCCTCTTATTACCCCCTATAGTCCCCCTCTTTTCTCCCCTTTTCTCTCCCTCTCTTTTCCTCCCTCTTCTCTCCTTTACAAAGCACCCCGAAGCTACTTAAATAGCTTTAAATATAATAGTATTACCTTTAGTAAGTATATGCCCTTCTAAGTTCCTTTAAGTATCTTTAGTAATACTTAGAGTAACATTAAGTAAACTTAGAGTATATATAGGAGTTCCACCCCGCTCAATGCAAAATGTAACAAAGCTACGAAAAGCATCTGTAATACTTAGAGTAACAATACTATCTTGAATAGCTTTGCAACTACCAACTCTAGGAGCTTTGTAACGATCAGCAGACCCCAGTAGGGAAGAAGGACTGGTGACGCGCGGAACATCCGCATCATCACCCGTATTATCAGAGTTGGTATAAGCATCTTCAATGTATTTTGAATAAGCATGAGTAAGATTCATAAGTTTTGCAGTGGTAGAAGTATCTTTAGTAATACTAGAATAACCATGAGTAATAGCAAAATGTTGCTCCCTTCCACACCTATTTCCCTACTGGGGATTACAAAGCTCATCAAAGTTATTATAAATACCGGTAGTATTAATACTATTACTATTTAGAGTAACTCTGATATTACTTGTAATATTATCTGTAATAGAATCAACGTTACCACATTTCGGCTTACATTTTTGGCAAACTATACACTGAATTTTGATAATGCTTATGCTGATTGTCTTAATGTTACTCTAATTAATTTTAAAGCTAATGCCGATTATATTAAGTATGCTTTTAGTATTACTCAAATTACTTTGAATATCAGCAAGGCTTCTTATTCAATTCACATTGCAAACTCTAATACTCGGATTTGTACACAGAGTGATTCAAGTGCTTATTCTAATTCTTTTGATATTGCAATTGCTTAAGGAAGTTTGGATATAAGCAAGGCGGCTAATTTAATTCATTTTGCAATTTCTATTACATAGGCTCGTCTTTACCAATTTTCTATTATTAATTCTAAAGCATTTTCTAACACTATTACTATTCAATTTTCTATTGGCTTTAATGACACTGTTGTTCGACTTTATACCGACTGTGAGAGTTTGTGTGCGGGAACTTATTTTATTGCAATTTATTGCGGATAGTCTCTGGATTTTATTATTGGTTATTTTAAGACTTTTAGTAATGCAATTTTTAATTTTGATTCTTATGGAATTTCTATTGATTTTAGTGACGATAATTCTAAGACTTCTATTAGCTCTATTGCATGGCTTATTCTCATGATTCTTTTATTGCAAATTCTAAAACATTTTCTATTGTTATTACAATTATTAATTCTAAGACTTTTAGTGACTCTGTTGCTTGGTTTTATACCGATTGTGAGAGTCTATTTACGGGGACCTCCTTATACGACAGCACCCCCTTGTAATGCTTGGGGGAATGCCCCCGTCGATGATTCATGAGGAATGATTTTCCGAATTGGAACTGCAATTTTCCATAGAGATGTTGCAGTTACAATTTCTATTACCTCACGACTATCTCCTCTTGATATCATGGATTTAATTAAAATAAATATTAATTTTGAACCTCACGATGCTAAGGTGAATCGTATCTATTTTATGAATACAATGATTAATGCTCCTGAAGTTAAGAAAATGAGTGCAATTGTGTTGAATGCAATTGCTGTTCTTAAAGACACTGAGGATTATCAAGATCGTTATCTGATTGATTGCAATGATCTAGAAGGTAATACTATTGAACGCTTGTTCATTGGTAAGAAGATCTTTGATAAGATTGATGGTCTTGTTGGTAAGATCATTGATGTAGTCTATAAAGATTGCATAGCTGATGTTACTCAGTATATTGATGATGAAGACATCAATGAAGAAGTGAAGTTTCACACGACTACACACAAGCAAGTGGTTGATGTTGTTAAGACTAATGATATTAACTTGTTGATTGCTTGTGCTAAGCATGGTATTAAGGATATGTATAATGAATTAAAAGAGTTAAACAAATGAGAGTATTAAAGACGTTATTGAAGTGCATCATCATATTGGTGGTGCTCTTCTTATTATCAGCTGCTGAGAGTTTAGCTGATTGGTTTGCATCTAATATTAATGGTGAAGTATTCATTGGATTTTTATTGTGTGTTGTAATTGCAATTACTATTGCATCTATTATTAAACCTGATAAATTTGATTAAGCTATGAGTGATTACTATGAAGTTAATGGTGAAGATTCTATCGAGATTAATCCTTTTACTGAGGCATTATTAGATGAATTAGAATCTTAATGTGTTAAGAGTAGTGCTATTAGTGCTACTCTTATTTTTTTTAGACCCTACAAACTCCGTCTAATCAACACGACTAAACCCCTTATTGTAATTGGCGGTCGTGGTGATCGTCCTAGAAATTCTAATACTTAAAGTTATGGCAGACGAATTAAAGAATCCAGTGAGACGTTCAGTTATCGGTGAAATTATCTCTATTAAAGAGATCAACAAAGACGACTTTAAAGAAGGTAAATTTCGGCATGATTGTCGGATCGTTCGTGTTGATCCTCTGAATGGTGCTCCACTTGTTGATGTTTACATCACTAATGATCAGTATGATAAATACGGTCTTAATGCGATCGTATTCGCAGGTAATGTTGTGAACTTCAGCATTGATGAGAATATTGCAGGTGAGACCGGTTATATTGATCCTGATACCGAGGAATGGACGTATCACGAAAAGACATTCAACAGCTTTGCAGGTGCTGACAATGTTGGTAGCTTAGGTCTTATCGGTGTATTCGGTAAACTTGGTGTTGGTGCGGATATTGTTTCCGGCTTCATCAAGAACATCGAGACAGCTCGTAAGCAACGTGAAGCTGTTGTTAAGCCTAAAGCAGTTGAAGCTGTTGCTACTGAACAAGCAGAAGAAGCTGCGTAAATTCCGTGAGGTGGTGCTGAGTATACTCTCAGTGCTGCCTCTTCTTTTTATTACTTAATTAATCCGACTAATGATCATGAAATTACACGTTATTTATAAAGGTCAAACTGTTGATATTTCTTATGATTTACTTTACATCAATACTGATGAAGTGAATATACGATTCTCTAATTCAAATGCACAGAGTTGTAAATTTTTAACACAATATCTTGAAGCTAATCGTCTTGATTACGTTCTTAAAGATAGAGAAGACTATAAGGAAGTTGTTGCACTTCCGGATATATTTGCACTTACTCTAAGTACAAAAGGTACATATCGTTCTCCGGTTGTTAAAGATAATCTCTATGATGCTATTATTAAACGCAGTAATGACATTGAGTTAGCTCATAATGCTATTAGAGAATTTAAGCGTAATGTTAAGATAATTGATGCTAAACTTGCTGATATGCAAGATGATTTAAGTAAATCTGAATATGCTCGAAGCATTGATAATATTACTAAAGAAATACTTGAATTTAAACGCTGTAAACAGCTTGAAGCCTTAGCATTAGCAGAAGAACATCTTAATGTTTCACGTGAAACAATACCGACAGTTGAGACGCTGGAAGTAGCTTACGAAGTATCGACGTTGTTCAAGCTTGAAGACTTTGCGAAGCTTCTATATATTTACAGATATTTGGAAGATCAATCAAAATTGTCTAAGAAATATCAGAAGGTATATGAGGTATTAGACAAATTGAAGAAGTATATGTATCCGGAATATGTTAAAGAAGTTGAAGCGTTAGGACAAAATTTATTGGCTGAATTGCAAGAGAAAGCTGCGAAGTGGGCAGAGAATGAACCGAATATTAGTGAGTGGATACGGGAGAAATGTAGACAGTTTGGATTTGAGGTTGAGAATGAGGATGAGAATTAAAAAAATGGGATTTGTAGCAGCATCTTCACCCTCATTCGCAATACCGTCTTCAAAAACATCTTCTCACGCGCCTCTCCGACGTTCAAATATTGCAAATTAAAATCAGAATATTTCAACTTGAGAATCAAAAATCGTAAAAAGTTTTGAATTAGCATTAGAATGTATGCAATTAAAGTCTGTGAAGTATTAGCACTATTTGCAAATTAAATTCAAAGTATTTCACGCCTACAATCTAAAGCTGCAAAAAGTTTTGAATTAGAATCTAAATTTGCAGAAATAAAATCTGCGAAGCTATATTAGTAATTGCAAATTAAAATCAAAATATTGAACACCGAATATCGAGAGTTGTAAAAAGTTTTAAATTAGCAATAGAAAAGATACACTTTGATGCTTTGAATTTATATGCAGAATATCAGTAGTAATTGCAAATTAAAATCAAAGTATTTCATACAGAGAACCGAAAACTGTAAAAAGTTTAGAATTAACTGTAGAAAAGATACAATTAAAAGCTTAGAATTTATATGCGAAATACTAGAAACAATGCAAAATGCTTCAAAATGTGAACCTGAATCTTTAAAGAATTTAGAGTAAACATTAGAGTATATGCAGTTAAAAGACTCAAAGCGTTAGCACTAGATTCAAAATTAATTCAAATACTTGCAAGACATCGAATCCAAATAGCAATATGATTTGAATTAGAATCAGAATGAGTATTCTCAAAACTCTTAATATTTGCAATTGTATCAATGTTATATTCAGTATAATTAATGCAGAATAAAGCAATTTGAATATAATTAAGAGTATGGAGTATAGAGTATACAGTATTCAGTGAGCTATTAAATGCTTTAGAAATATTCGCAGAAATATTCGCAATAAATCCTAAGCATATTCAAAACAATTCACATTAACATTCCAAATATCAAAATACTTCGAATTAGCATCAATATGATTTGAAGTAAACTTAGATATTTTTAGATTAATTATTTAAGCTTTATAACTAATACTATATTTCATTGAATTTGTAGTATTAGTTTCATTTAAAACATTAAGCGTATGGTAGTATATATTAAAGACCGAATAACAGATGAAGTCATAGCAGTAACTTATGATGTATTCGTGATATATGGAAACGAATTAATATTCATTAAACAGAAAGCAGCAAAAGCTATTGCAAATAGTTTAAGTGATTCAATATTATTCTTAGTACATAGAGAAGCAAAGCATTTTATCTCGTATTCAGCAGAAATTGATCAATCAATTGTAACATTAAATAAGAATTTAATTGCAGTTGCAATGGACAGTGGAAACAAAGAGTATGAGATAAATCACTTAGAGTATAAAAACCAATTAGAACAATGGAAACATGACATCGAGAACTCTAAGAATAGTTGTAACTGATATTGAAACAGAATGGTTAGTTCCAGTAACAGCATCAATATCATGGGTAGATTACCAATTAGTTCTTAAATTAACATCGTCACGAACAAGACACGGGGTACAAGAGTTTCTTAGAAGAAACAACATACCTGTAACAGAATTCGTA
>ERZ780139.835-NODE-835-length-30512-cov-154.245723_pt1 | contig 30512 bp, 16 predicted proteins | sample MGYA00511476_ERZ780139 | MGnify/ENA primary metagenome ERZ780139 (study PRJEB29588, sample SAMEA2158190) | human gut metagenome | biome: human gut; feature: human-associated habitat; material: faeces | place: Denmark | collected 2008/2010 ... | reverse complement strand
CGTACGTACGGTGCAATGAGAGGTGCTGGGGGTAACTCCCCACATCTACTCTATTGTGTAGGCTGCGCTATGAATGAAGATAGTTTTGTGGTACAAGTATGGCTTTTGTCATGTTATTGTTATTTTTGCTTATAAAAGTAACTACTCGGCATCTATATGGAAAACTGATAGTTACAAATTAAATATAGGAAACTACATACAATGAGTCAAGAAGCTTGTTTATAAGAACTCCCCAAGCCTTGGGCATTGGCTCCCCAAGCCTTGGGCATTACCTCCCCACCGCTTGGGCATTGCCTCCCCACCGCTTGGGCATCGTGTGCCCAAGCCTTGTTGTAACGGTACTATCAATTTTATAAAACTACTTATGGCTATAGTTGTGCACAGTTGCTACTTATAAAATGAAAGGTTTTTGCTGTTGTTTTTTAAAAAGTTCAATAAAAATTGTTATATTTGTTACATTTTTTGTACTTTTGCACTTGATAAAGCGTATTAGAGTTTAATTTTATTAGTATTTTATGAAGAAGCAGTATCTACATTCTGCTGGAAGCATCAGGTTTAGTGCTTCCTTCATTAACAGAATGCTGTTGCTTTGTTTGTTGGGCATTGTAATGCCCCAGGCTATTTATTCAGCAACAAGCTATTCAGTTCAACAGAGAGAGACAGTTAGTGGAGTAATTATCGATGCAAACACACAGGAAACGATTGTTGGTGCAAGCATTATGTTAAAAGGTAGTTCTCAAGGTACAGTAACAGACATCGACGGTAAGTTCTCGCTGTCGGTAAGCAAACTTCCTGTAACATTGGTGGTTTCATATGTGGGTTATCAGAAGAAGGAAGTGAAGGTTTCCTCTCTGGATGGTGCCCTTACCATCAGTCTTACTGAAGACACTCAGATGATGGATGAAGTGATTGTCACAGGTTATGGTACTTTTAAGAAATCAGCTTATGCCGGTTCTGCGGCAAATGTGAAGGCCGACAAGATAGCCGATGTTCCTTCGGTATCTTTCCAGGATATGCTCCAGGGTAATGCCACTGGTGTGCAGTTTACATCAGCCTCTGGTCAGCCAGGTGCCTCTTCAAGTATTAATATCCGAGGTATGGGCTCTATCAATGCCGCCAACACACCGCTTTATGTAATTGATGGTGTGCCTATGATTAGTGGCAATATCAGTTCGTTAGACTCTGATTCAGGTCTCGACATTATGTCGACCATCAATACCAATGATATTCAGAGTATTACTGTCATCAAAGATGCTGCAGCTGCATCACTTTATGGTTCGCGTGCAGCCAATGGTGTCATCATTATTACTACCAAGCAGGGACAGCAGGGCAAGCCTAAGGTTTCTCTGCAGGCAGACTGGGGATTCTCTGACTTCGCCATGGAGTATCGCCCAGTAATGAGTGGCCAGCAGCGACGCGACTATATCTATAATGGTCTCTATGCTGGTGCGCTCCGTGACGGTGAGAGTGAAGAGGATGCCAAGGCCTATGCCGACGAGAACATCGATACTTATGCACCCGTGCCATGGTGTGGATTTGTAGATTGGGACGATGTGCTTTTCAAGAAAGGAAGCCACCAGCAGTATGAGGCATCGCTGTCGGGCGGAACGGATAAGTTCAAATATTATTCTTCACTGAGCTATCTCAAGCAGGAGGGTATCACACAGCGTTCTGGTCTGGAGCGTCTTTCTGGCAGATTGAATGTCGACTACAAGGCCACCAATAAGTTGACTCTTGGTGCTAACATCCTCTTCTCAAGTGTCAACCAGGACGTTTATAGCGAGGGATTCACCTATACTTCTCCTTTCTATTCTTCGAGAAGTGCAGTGACACCATCTGATCCTGTATACAACGAGGATGGTACATGGAACCGCGCACTGATTCGTATCGGCGACCGCAACCCGGCACTTGCCAATGAATATGATTCTCAGCGTGAGTATGTCACCCGTACTTTCAATACCATTTATGGTCAGTATGAGTTTATCAAGGACTTGAAATTCAAGAGTACCTTCAGTTATGACTATATCACGACAAAGGGAAAAGATTGGGCAGACCCACGTACCTCTAATGGTGATGATATCAACGGTGGTATGTCAAAGAAGTTCTATGAGCGTCGTAAAATGATGTGGGGCAACCAGCTTACCTATAAGCAGACATTTGCAAACGTACATCATCTCGATGAGCTTTTAGGTTATGAGATTGACGATCAGTATCGCGACTATTTGTCAGGGTATGCTACCAACTTCGCCACTCCTGATAAGAACGACATCTCTAATGGTAAGAAGACGGAGTCGGTAGGCGGTTCTGATAGTCGCACACGTATGGTTTCTTATATCGGACGTGTAAACTATGATTATGACAACAAGTACTTCCTCGGACTCAGTTATCGTGTAGACGGCAGCTCTCGTTTGCAGCGTTCTCATCGTTGGGGTAACTTCTGGTCGGTATCTGGTGCATGGCGTATCATCGACGAGGACTTCATGAAACCAGTATCTGACTGGCTTACCGATTTGAAGCTTCGTGCATCTTATGGTGTGAATGGTACTTTGCCTTCCGATTATTATGGCTATATGGCATTGAGCAGTCTGAGCGACGGCTACAACGAGCAGCCTGCCATCATCATCTCGCAGCTTGCCAATGACAACCTGAAGTGGGAAACCAACTATAACCTGAATTTAGGTCTCGACTTTTCGCTCTTCAATCGTGTGAACGTTACCTTGGAGTATTATCTGCGTAACACCAAGAACCTTCTCATGGACAGTCCGGTGTCTATGACCACAGGTTTCAGCTCTTACCTCATGAACGTAGGACAGTTGAGAAATCAGGGTGTGGAATTGGAAATCAACTCTACCAATTTCAAGACCAAGGACTTTGAGTGGAAGACCACATTCAATCTTTCGCACAACACCAATAAGGTTGTCAACCTCGATGGTGATCAGACAGAGATTGTGAGTGGTACACAGATTCACAAGATAGGTCATTCTTATCGTACCTTCTATATGATAGAATTTGCCGGAATCAACCCCGAGAATGGTAATCCACAGTTCTACAAGAACGACTTGCTGGAGGATGGATCCTATAACAAGGAAATAACCGAGAATGCAAGCGAGGCAAAGTCGATTATGCTCGACAAGCATGCAGAGCCTAATGTTACTGGTGGTCTCTATAATAGCTTCCGCTATAAGTGGTTCGACTTGAGCTTCCTCTTCAACTATCAGTTTGGTGGTTGGTCGTACGACACCTGGGCACAGAAGACCGAGCATGGTGGCTATGATATGGAGGCCAACATCCCAACATATTATGCTGACAGTTGGAAGAAGCCTGGCGATGTCACCAAGTATGAGCAGTTCTATGAGAAGAGTTCCCGTGTGGCAATGCACAAGATTACCAACAGCCGTCGTCTGCACAGCACAGACTTCCTGCGTCTGAAGACTTTCACTCTTGGTTTCACCTTGCCCAAGCAGTGGCTCTCTTCTGTAGGCTTGAGCAATGCCCGTATCTATATGTCTGCCAATAACCTGTGGACATGGGCGGCTTGGGATTATTATGATCCAGAGTCTGTGGTCAATGGTAGTGCCACACAGGCCACCCCACCACTCAAGACAGTTACTTTCGGTTTGAATGTTAATTTCTAAAAATGAATGATTATGAACAAGATATATAAATATGTAATGATGGGAATCGTTGCTATAAGCATGTCTTCGTGTGGCAATGACTGGCTCGATCTTGATCCATCAACATCTGTGCCTACCAAGGTTACCTCAAAGTCTGAGGTTGACGCCACTCTGAACGGTATATATAGCACTATGCAGTCTCCTTACGCTTATTCAGGTCGTTTGGTGTATTATGGCGATATGACTGGCGACGATATGCAGGCTGTCAGCTCTACTAAGCGTACTGCATCGGCTTATCTTTATGGCTTTACCAAGAGTAATGCGCCTTCTTCTTATTGGGCTTATCCATATAGTATTATTCAGAACTGTAATGTGATTTTGACCAATATTGATAAAATTGAGGTTGCGGATGCCGACAAGCAGACCATGAACGACTATAAGGGTCAGGCTCTTGCACTTCGTGGTATGTCGCTTTTCGATTTGACCAAGCTCTATGGTTATCCCTATACCTATGACAATGGTGCCTCTCTGGGTGCCAGCATCGTAACTGATGTGGTGGATAAGGACTATATGCCTCAGCGCAGTACGGTGGCTCAATGTTACGAACAGATTATTAATGACTTGGAGGCAAGTATCAATTTGCTTGGCGAGAAGTTCAATAAGGGCAAGATCAATAAGTGGGCTGCCCTGACACTCTTGAGTCGTGTGTATCTCTATCATGGTGACAACGAGAAAGCACTCAATGCAGCCAAAGCTGCCATAGAGGGTGCTGAAAGTCATCAATATCAGCTGTGGACCAACGCAGAGTATCCCACAGCATGGTCGAACGATGTGAGTGAGGCTTCTACCAATAAGGGCGAGGTACTCTTTGAGATAGTCAACCTTACAACCGATTCTCCAGGAAAGGAAAGTTTAGGTTATCTCTATTCTCCCAATGGATATTATGACGGTTGTGTCACAAAATCGTTCTACAATTTCCTCAAGAAAGACAACGATGATGTTCGTCTGAAGATTATCAATGTGGCTACCAAGGCTCAAGGTTATTCTTCATCTATTTATGGACGTGGATATGTCAACAAGTATCAGCCACAGCAAGGTGAGGGTGTTGAGGATGCTAATATTCCTTTGATTCGTCTTTCTGAAGCCTATCTCAATGCTGCTGAGGCTGCAGCCAAGTTGACAGCAGCAGGCAGCGACCATAATGCTGAGGCTGTACACTATCTTGGTGCTATCGTCAGCAGAGCCAATCCTGCCAAATCGGTCGATGCGGCTTCTATGGTTACAGTAGACCAGGTGCTTGATGAGCGTCGCAAGGAGTTGGTGGGTGAAGGACATCGTATGTTCGACTTACTAAGAAATGGCAAGAAGGTGGTGCGTGTGGAAGAGAGCAACAGCACTTTGAGTAAGACCAAGCATACTTGTGGCAAGGATTTTATGACCATAGGCGAGGGAGAAGACAATTTCTACAAGATAGTACTTCCTCTGCCATTGGCAGAACGCAATGTTAGTCACTTGCAGAATAATCCTGGTTACGGAGAATAATCCTTGAACAGGTAAAAGTAAATAAAGGAAATGAACAAAAATAATAAGTTTTTATTGGTAATGATGATGGTGATGCTGACGATGTTCAGCATCACCATTTCGGCTAAGGAGCATGCCGACGACAAGAAGTTGTCGTGCGATGGTCCCTATGTGGTCTATCAGACTGACGGTAGTGTAAGAGTTATCTCGGTAACTGAGAATGGCGAGGTGAAAGATACTGTCTATGCAGTCTTGCCAAAGGATTTTACTCTGCATGTGGCTGACCATGAGGGGAAATACCCTTTCTCTGTACGTCTGCATCCTATAGCTCGTCAGCCATGGAAGCAGAGTCAGGCAAGGAAAACCTTTGTGATGTCCGATCCTCATGGCAGACTCAACTTGGTAGTCAGCCTGCTGAAGGCCAATGGTGTTATTGACAGCCAGTTACGCTGGGCTTATGGCGACAATCAGCTGGTGGTTATTGGCGACATCTTCGACCGAGGTTATGATGTGCCTCAGATTTTCTGGCTCTTCTACAAACTTGAGGCCGAGGCAGCCGAGTGTGGCGGTCGTGTTTCTGTGTTGTTGGGCAATCACGAGCCTATGGAGTTGGCTGGCGATATGCGTTACGCCAAGCCTAAATATAAGATGCTTGCCGACACCCTGGGAATTTCTTATCGCCATCTCTTCGGTTCGAATACTGAGCTGGGCCGATGGCTTGCCACACGTAATGCGATGCAGGTTATTGGCCGCAACCTGTTTGTCCATGCAGGAATCAGTAAAGAGTTCTATGATCGTAACTTGAGTATCCCTGTGGTCAACGACACTATCAGCAGTGTGCTCTTTATGAAGAGCAAGCAGCGCAAGGCTCATTCTGAGTTCTGTAAGTTCCTTTATGGCAACCGTGGTCCCATTTGGTATCGTGGCTTGGTGCTGAAGACCAAGAAATGGTCGCCGTTGTCAAGCGATTCTCTCGATATGGTGCTTCAGCGATACGATGTGGACAGAATCTATGTAGGTCATACGATATTCAAGGACATTAAGCGTTTCTATAAGGGAAAAGTCATCGCCGTGAATGTCGACAATCTGGATAACTACAACCATCAGCGTGGCAGGGCTGTCCTGATGGATGAGGATAAGGTATATGTTGTCGGTGACAAGGGAATTAAGCGCAAGCTGTAGATAGTGTTTAGTATAGACTATCGTTATTGTTTTAGCATACTTTCGTTTGTGAGAGATCGGGATGTAAACTCCTGTTTCCACAAACGAAAGTTTTTTCTTTTTAGGGGGAATCGATTCTTATTTGATAAGGCTTCAAGTCAAAGTAGGGTGCAACTTAGAAATGTATAAAAACAATAAAGCCTTGCAAGTTTATGACTTGCAAGGCTTTGCTTGATGCGCTTCAAGATGGGCTTGAACCAACGACCCCCTGATTAACAGTCAGGTGCTCTAACCAACTGAGCTATTGAAGCATTAGAGGTAAATGATTTCTCATTTGCGGTTGCAAAGGTAGTGACTTTTTTTTATTCCACCAAATTTTTTTCAGAAAAAAATGAATTTTCAGTAAAAAAACATCATTTTTTTGTGATTTAGGCTTCTTTTTAGGATATAAATGAGTATTTTTGTAGGCGAAAGGCGTACTTCAACGCATAGTGTAGTTTTTAGAAATAAATAAACGAGATGATAAATAAATTATATGTAATGGTGCTCGCCATGGTGCTCGCCATGCCTGCATGGGCACAAAAGGAGAAAAATCACGACTTTGTGGTAGCTAAGAATATGGATGTCTTTACGTCTATCTATAAGAATTTGGATATGATGTATGTGGATACACTCGATGCTGATGAGGTGATAGGCAACGGCATCAATGCCATGTTGCGAAGCCTTGATCCGTACACGGAGTATTATCCCGAGTCGGAAGTGAAGGAACTCAAGAATATGCTTACGGGCAAGTATGCTGGTATAGGTTCGGTAGTGAGATACAACTATCAGTTGGGTTATACAGTTATCAACGAGCCTTACGAGGGAATGCCAGCCCAGGAGGCAGGACTTAAGAAGGGTGACATCATTCTGAGTATTAACGACTCTACGATGAAGGGCAAGGAGGTGAGCTATGTGAGCGACCGCCTTCGCGGAGAGCCCGGCACGTCGTTTATTCTTAAGGTGAAGCGCCCAAGTACGGGCAAGGTGATGAAGGTGAAGCTCACCCGACGCACTATACAGATGCCATTTCTTCCTTATTATGGGTTGTTGGACGGTGGAATAGGTTATATTAATTTCAACTCCTTTACCGACCAGTGTGCCAAGGATGTGCGCCGTGCTTTTATCGACTTGAAGAAGCAGGGAGCCAAGAAACTTGTCTTCGACTTGCGTAACAATGGCGGAGGCTCTGTAAGCGAGGCGGTGAGCATTGTGAATATGTTCTTGCCCAAGGATAAGGTCGTGCTAACGATGAAGGGTAAGCTGCAGCGTGCCAACAATGAATACAAAACCACGGTGGAGCCTATTGATACGCTGATGCCTATCGTGGTGCTTGTGAGCGGAAATACTGCCAGCGCAGCCGAGATATTGAGTGGAAGCCTGCAGGATTATGATCGTGCTATTATATTAGGTACGCGCACGTATGGAAAGGGACTTGTTCAGGCTACGATGGACTTGCCTTACAATGGACAGATGAAACTTACCACGAGCAAGTATTACATTCCCAGCGGGCGATGCGTGCAGGCTCTCAACTACAAGCATGCCAAGGGTGGATATGTGGAGCATGTGCCCGATTCGCTTACCAAGGTGTTCTATACAGCAGGAGGACGTGAGGTACGTGATGGTGGTGGCGTGAAGCCAGATGTAGAGGTGAAGCCCGACTCGCTGCCCAATATCGCTTACTATCTGGCAGGAGCACGCGACAGTAACGAGCTGATGCTCAACTACGAGGTGGATTATATAGCAAAGCATCCTACGATAGCTCCGGCCAAGGATTTTGCTCTTACCGATGCTGATTACGAGGAGTTTAAGGCTCGTGTACTGAAAGCCGACTTCAAGTATGACAGAGAGACGGAGAAGTATCTGAAAGACCTGATGAAACTGGCCCGTTTTGAAGGTTATTATGATGATGCGAAGCCAGAATTCGATGCCCTTGCCAAGAAACTGAGTCACAATGTGGCCAAGGATCTCGACTATAACAAGCAGTACATCAAGCGCTTGCTCGAAAATGATATTGTGGCAGCCTACTATTATCAGGGTGGAGCTATCAGAAATTCCTTACGTTATGACAAGCAGGTGAAGGAAGCTGTCAGATTACTCAATACACCCGAAGAATATAAAAAACTCCTGAGGCCCAGCGAAAAAGAGGGCGAAAAGGTACACAAATGATTAAAAATGTGCATGTTGTAGAATAAAATATTCAAAAAACTTTGGTCAGAACCAAAAAAAATCGTAATTTTGCAACGTTCAGTGGAATGAGGGGCTCACAAAGAGTTCCTCATTTTATTTTAATAAGAAATATATGATAGATAAAAACGTCGTAAAAGAATTAGTTGACGAATGGCTCCAAGACAAGGAATATTTCTTGGTAAGCATTGAAATCAGTCCTGACGACAAGATTGTCGTTGAAATAGATCATGCCGATGGTGTGTGGATAGAGGACTGTGTGGCCCTGAGCAGATTTATAGAGGACCACTTGAATCGTGATGAGGAGGACTATGAGCTGGAAGTTGGTTCTGCAGGACTTGGACAGCCTTTCAAGGTACCACAGCAGTACGTCAACTTCATCGGTAAGGAGGTGGAGGTGCTCGATGCTGATGGCAAGAAGGTGAAGGGCATTCTGAATTCTGTAGATGGCAACGACTTCAGTGTGAGTGTTGAGGAGAAAGTAAAGGTAGAAGGCAAGAAGCGCCCTGTGAAGCAGGACGTGCTGCATACCTATCAGATGGATAAGGTAAAATATACAAAATACGTAATAAGTTTCAAATAAGCTATGGCAGTAAAGAAAATGCAAGAAGAAACTGCGAGTATGATTGATACATTCCGCGAGTTTAAAGAAACCAAGAATATCGACCGTACTACATTGGTGAGCGTGTTGGAGGAAAGCTTCCGCAATGTGCTTGCCAAGATTTTCGGTAGTGATGAAAACTTCGACGTCATCGTAAACCCAGACAAGGGTGACTTCGAAATCTACCGCAACCGTGTGGTTGTAGCAGATGGCGAGGTGGAGGATGAGAACAAAGAGATCCCATTGGCTGAGGCACGCAAGATCCAGGCTGACTACGAGGTTGGCGAGGATGTGAGCGAGAAGGTTGATTTCAATAAGTTTGGCCGTCGTGCCATCCTGAACCTTCGTCAGACATTGGCGTCCAAGATTCTCGAGCTGGAGCATGACTCATTGTACAACAAGTACAAGGACCGTGTGGGTCAGGTTATCTCTGGTGAGGTATATCAGGTATGGAAGCGCGAAGTGCTCATTGTAGACGATGAGAACAATGAGTTGATCCTGCCTAAGTCAGAGCAGATTCCTGCCGACGTATATCGTAAAGGTGAGACCGTGCGTGCCGTCATTCTGAGAGTGGACAACGAGAACAACAATCCAAAGATTATCCTCAGCCGTACAGCTCCCATCTTCTTGCAGCGACTCCTCGAGGCCGAAGTGCCTGAGATCAATGATGGTCTTATTGCCATCCGTCGCATAGCACGTATGCCTGGCGAGCGTGCCAAGATAGCAGTAGAGTCTTTTGATGAGCGCATAGACCCAGTAGGAGCCTGTGTCGGTGTAAAGGGAAGCCGTGTACATGGTATCGTACGCGAGCTTTGCAACGAGAACCTCGACGTTATCAATTACTCAAGCAACATCAAGCTCTTCATCCAGCGTGCGTTGGCTCCTGCCCAGATTACCTCTGTCAATATCGACGAGGAAAATCACAAGGCAGAGGTGTATTTGCAGCCAGAGGAGGTAAGTTTGGCTATTGGTCGTGGTGGTATGAACATCAAGTTGGCTTCCATGCTCACCGAGTACACCATCGATGTGTTCCGTGAAATCAATGAGGCAGATGCTGATGAGGATATCTATTTGGACGAGTTCTCTGACGAAATTGACCAGTGGGTGATTGATGCCATCAAGGGTATTGGTCTTGATACCGCCAAGCAGGTGCTGAAGGCTCCACGCAACATGCTGATTGAGAAGGCAGACCTCGAAGAGGAAACTGTTGACAGTGTCTTGAAAGTATTGCGTGCCGAGTTCGAAAAATAATAAATAAAAAAGAAGGAGATATAAAGTATAAATATGAGCATCAGATTAAACAAAGCACTACGTGAATTGAACATAGGACTTCAGACGGCAGTTGAATTCCTGGAAAAAAGAAACGAATTAGGGGAGGTGAAAGCCGAACTGAACTTCAAGTTGAGCGACGAACAATATAAGGCGCTCAATGATGCCTTCAGTCAGGATAAGGAAGTTCGTAATCAGGCAGAAAAGCTCTTCACTAAGAAGACCAAAGAGAAGAAGCGTGCACCAGAGCCTAAGGACAACCGCGCCGAAAGCATCCTCGAGTCAAGCCGCCAGCAGCAGTTTAAGCCGCTGGGCAAGATTGACCTGGACCAAATCGGCAAGGCAAATGCTGCTCAGTCTGCTGCTCCTAAAAAGACAGAGGCGAAGGAAACAGAGACTGCTGCCGTCAGTCCTGCGCCAGTAAACAGTGCTCCTAAGAAGGAGGAAAAGCCTGTTGAGACAGCTCCTGTAGTAGAAAAAACTCAGAAGTCTGATGTAGAGTCTGTTGCCAAGCAGCCAGAAGTTAAGGCGGAAAATAAGTCTGAAAAGGTGGAAGTCAAGCCTGTCAATAAGCCAGAAGCTAAGGAAAGTAAGCCTGAGGTGAAGGAAAGCAAGCCTGAAGCTAAGGAAGAAAAGGCTGCCAGTCAGCCTGTAGCAGCTCAGCCAGCTGCAACCAATACGGTCTTCACACTGAAGAGCGAGCAGAAGTTTGCTGCCAATGAGCCTAAGGTGCTCGGAAAGATAGACCTTTCTACCCTTAATCAGAGCACTCGTCCTAAGAAGAAGACCAAGGAGGAGCGCCGTAAGGAGCGTGAGGACAAGTTTGCCCAGCAGCATAGCGAGCGTAAGAAGCGTGTGCGCATCAATAAGGAGCGTGTAGACATCAATGCCGAGTCTTCGCAGGGCAATAACGGCAAGAACAACAATAACAATGGCGGCAACCAGAACAATAACAATAATGGTGGCGGCAAGAAAAAGAATAAAAACAAGAATAAGAACAATAACAACAAGGGCAATAACCAGCGTCAGATAGAGGTCGACGACGAGGCTGTAGCACGCCAGGTAAAGGAAACCCTTGCCCGTCTTACAAGCAAGAGCCAGAACAAGAAGGGTGCTAAGTATCGTAAGGAAAAGCGCGAGGCTGTGCAGGAGAAACTTCAGGACCAGGTTCGTCAGGAGCAGAAGGAAAGTAAGATACTGAAACTCACAGAGTTCGTGACCGTAAGCGAATTGGCTACGATGATGGATATCAGCGTTACTCAGGTTATCTCTACCTTGATGGGTGTTGGAATCATGGTATCTATCAACCAGCGTCTGGATGCAGAGACCATCAATATGGTGGCTGAGGAGTTCGGCTTCAAGACCGAATATGTCAGCGCAGAGGTTCAGGAAGCTGTCAGCGAGGAAGTGGATGATGAGAACGATTTGGTTCCACGTGCTCCAATCGTAACTGTGATGGGTCACGTAGACCATGGTAAGACTTCTTTGCTCGACTACATCCGCAATACCAATGTGATTGCCGGTGAGGCGGGTGGTATTACCCAGCATATCGGTGCTTACAGTGTGACACTGAACAGCGGTCGCAAGGTAACCTTCTTGGATACTCCTGGTCATGAGGCGTTCACCGCCATGCGTGCCCGTGGTGCTCAGGCCACCGATATCGCCATCATCATCATCGCAGCCGACGACTCTGTGATGCCTACTACCAAGGAGGCTATCGCCCATGCTCAGGCTGCAGGTGTGCCGATGGTATTTGCTATCAACAAGATTGATAAGCCAGGTGCCAACCCAGACCGTATTCGTGAGGACTTGGCTAACATGAACTTGCTCGTTGAGGAGTGGGGTGGTAAGTACCAGTGTCAGGAAATCAGTGCCAAGAAGGGTATCGGTGTTCACGATCTGCTTGACAAGGTGCTCCTTGAGGCTGATATGCTCGACTTGAAGGCTAACCCTAACCGTCGTGCCACAGGTACTATCATCGAGTCTTCTCTCGACAAAGGACGTGGATATGTATCTACCGTATTGGTTGCCAATGGTACTCTGAAGGTAGGCGATATCGTACTTGCCGGTACTTCTTGGGGTCGTGTGAAGGCGATGTTCAATGAGCGTAATGCCAATATCAAGTCGGCTGCTCCTGCAGAGCCAGCTATCATCCTCGGTTTGAATGGTGCTCCTACTGCCGGTGATCAGTTCCATGTTATCGAGACTGAACAGGAGGCTCGCGAAATCGCCAACAAGCGTGAGCAACTGCAGCGTGAGCAGGGCTTGCGTACTCAGAAGCGCTTGACTCTTGGTGATATCTCTCACCGTATCGCACGTGGTGAGTTCCATGAGTTGAATGTCATCGTGAAGGGTGATACAGACGGTTCTGTTGAGGCTTTGAGCGACTCATTCATCAAACTTTCTACCGAGAAGGTTCAGGTGAACGTAGTCAACAAGGCTGTGGGTCAGATTTCTGAGAACGACGTCATGCTGGCTTCTGCTTCAGATGCAGTCATCGTTGGTTTCCAGGTTCGTCCTTCTGCTGATGCACGCAAGGCTGCCGACCGTGAGGGTGTGGAAATCAACACTTACTCCATCATCTACGATGCTATCGACGATATCAAGAGCGCTATGGTCGGTATGCTCGACAAGGTGAAGAAGGAGATTGTTACTGGTCAGGTAGAGGTGAAGCAGACCTTCAAGATCAGTAAGGTGGGTACTATTGCCGGTGGTCTCGTTACTGAGGGTAAGGTACATGCCAAGGATAAAGCCCGTGTTATCCGCGACGGAATCGTGATTCGTACAGCAGATATCGGAGCCTTGAAGCGTTATAAGGATGATGTGAAGGAGGTGGTTACCGGTATGGAGTGCGGTTTGAGCCTTGTCAACTACAACGATATTCAGGAAGGTGATGTGATCGAGACCTTCACAGAGATCGAGGTAGAGCAGAAACTTTAATAAAGTGAAGAGTGAATGAGGAGCGAAGAATTGGAAATGAGGAGTAAGAAACGTAGTTTCGGTCAAATCACCTTTCCTTTCGCTCTATCATATATATAATATAATAAGGTAGGGATGAGCCTCAAGAGGTTTATCCCTATTTATGGTTAAAATAACGAAAGGTTATTCTGAATAACAATGGCAGAGAAAGAGAAAGAACAAAATCAGGTTGTCAAGGACGTGATAGACCAGAAATATGAGTATGGCTTTACCACCGACGTGCATACTGAAATCATAGAGAAAGGACTCAACGAGGATGTTGTGCGCCTTATCTCTCAGAAGAAAGGAGAGCCCGAATGGATGCTCGAATTTCGTCTGAAAGCCTACCATTACTGGAAGACACTTAGGGAACCAAAGTGGGGACATGTACATGTGCCACCTGTCAACTATCAGGAGATATCTTACTATGCTGACCCATTGGCTAAGAAGCCTAAGAACAAGGAGATAGACCCTGAGTTGGAGAAGACATTCGACAAGCTTGGCATTCCTCTGGAGGAGCGCTTGGCTCTGAGTGGAACCGCAGTAGACGCCATCATGGACTCCGTGTCGGTGAAGACAACTTTCAAGGAGAAGCTTCGAGAGAAGGGTGTTATTTTCTGCAGTATTGGTGAGGCCATCAAGGAACATCCCGATTTGGTGAAAGAGTATTTGGGAACAGTAGTGCCATATCGCGACAACTTCTATGCAGCCTTGAACAGCTGTGTGTTCAGTGACGGTTCCTTTGTCTATATTCCAAAGGGTGTTCGCTGTCCTATGGAGTTGAGCAGCTATTTCCGCATTAATGCCCGCAATACAGGTCAGTTTGAGCGTACATTGATTATTGCCGACGACGATGCCTACGTTTCTTACTTAGAGGGATGTACAGCACCTATGCGTGATGAGAACCAGCTCCATGCAGCTATTGTCGAGATTATCGTTAAGGACAATGCCGAGGTGAAGTATTCTACCGTTCAGAACTGGTATCCTGGTGATGAACATGGAAAGGGTGGTGTGTTGAACCTGGTAACCAAGCGAGGCGACTTGCGTGGTGTCAACTCGAAGTTGAGTTGGACTCAGGTAGAGACGGGCTCCGCCATTACCTGGAAGTATCCTTCCTGTGTCCTGCGTGGCGACAACTCTGTAGCTGAGTTTTACAGTGTGGCTGTTACCAACAATTATCAGGAGGCCGATACAGGTACCAAGATGATTCATATGGGTAAGAATACCAAGAGTACCATTATATCGAAAGGTATCTCGGCAGGACATAGCCAGAACTCTTATCGAGGTCTGGTACGTGCCACAGCTAATGCCGACAATGCCCGTAACTACAGTTCTTGTGACTCATTGTTGTTGGGCAGTGATTGTGGAGCACATACTTTCCCATATATGGATGCGCAAAACGATACCGCTGTGTTTGAGCATGAGGCAACCACCTCGAAGATTTCTGAAGACCAGCTCTTCTATTGCAATCAGCGAGGCATTCCAACTGAGGAGGCTGTCGGCCTGATCGTAAATGGCTATGCCAAGGATGTGCTCAACAAGTTGCCTATGGAGTTTGCCGTTGAGGCACAGAAACTCCTGAGTGTTTCACTCGAAGGAACCGTAGGATAATCATCATAATTCTCGATGAAATCGATAAAAATTGACTAAAATTATGTTAGAGGTAAAGAATCTGCATGCAACTATTGCAGGCAAAGAAATATTGAAAGGTATCAACCTGACTATTAATGACGGCGAGATACATGCGATTATGGGACCTAACGGTTCTGGTAAGTCAACCTTGAGTGCTGTGCTCACAGGCAACCCTCTCTATACAGTAACTGAGGGCGAGGCTATCTTCAACGGCAAGAACCTGCTGGATATGAAGCCAGAGGACCGTGCCCGCGAAGGTTTGTTCCTTTCTTTCCAATATCCAGTAGAGATTCCTGGCGTATCTATGACCAACTTCATGCGTGCTGCCATCAATGCCAAGCGCGAGTATCAGGGCTTGGAGCCTTTGAATACAAGTGAGTTTATGAAACTGATGCGCGAGAAGCGTGAGTTGGTAGAACTTGACAGCAAGTTGGCTCGCCGTTCTGTAAACGAAGGTTTCTCTGGTGGAGAGAAGAAGCGCAATGAGATTTTCCAGATGGCAATGTTGGAGCCAAAGCTCTCTATCCTTGATGAGACAGACTCTGGTCTCGATGTAGATGCGATGCGTATTGTGGCTGATGGCGTGAACAAGATGCATACCGACAAGACTTCTGCCATCGTCATCACTCACTATGAGCGTCTGCTCGATATGATTAAGCCAAGTGTGGTTCACGTACTCTATAAAGGTAGAATCGTGAAGACTGCCGGTCCTGAACTTGCCAAGGAGATTGAGGCTCGTGGCTACGACTGGATCAAGGCTGAGGTAGATGAAAAAGAATAAGGAGGATGGCTATGCATTCAGAAAAACAATATTTAGACTTGTATCAGTCTTCGTCGAGAATGATCAAAAAGAACAGTGCCGAGGTACTCAATGCGGTGCGCGATGCAGCTTTTGAGGACTTCCGTCGCCTGGGCTTTCCTTCTCGCAAGGTGGAGAGATACAAGTACACAGATATGAGTGCCATCTTCGAGCCCGACTATGGTTTGAACCTGAATCGACTGGAGATTCCTGTAGACCCTTATCAGGCTTTCCGTTGTGATGTGCCCAATCTCAGTACTTCGCTATATTTCGTGGTTAATGATGCTTTCTATAACAAAGCTCTTCCAAAGGTAGAACTTCCAGAGGGTGTTATCGTGGATTCTTTGAGCAAGATTGCTGCAGAAAACCCTGAATTCATCGGGAAATACTATGCTAAGATTGCCAAAACAGACGAGGATGGCATTACTGCCCTGAATACAGTCTTGGCTCAGGATGGCTTGTTCATCTATGTACCCAAGAATGTAAAGGTGGAGCGAACCATTCAGGTCATCAATATTCTTCGCTCGGATGTCGACCTGATGGTGAATCGTCGTGTTCTCATCGTCTTGGAGCAGGGTGCTGAGGCAAAGTTCCTTTTCTGCGACCATGCAGCTGACGACAAGAATTTCCTTGCCACACAGGTTATTGAGGCTTTTGTAGGCGAGAATGCGAGTCTTGATCTTTATTGTCTTGAGGAGACTCATTACAAGAACCGTCGTGTCAGCAATGTTTATATAGAGCAGCAGGCCAACAGCCGTGTGAACCATAATGTGATTACCCTTCATAATGGTATCACCCGCAACCGTCTCGACTTGGTGTTCAAGGGCGAGGGAGCAGAATGTTTCTGCAATGGTTGTGTCATTGCCGATAAGAACCAGGTGGTGGATAACAACACACTTATTGATCATCAGGTGGGACATTGTACCAGCAATGAACTTTATAAATATGTACTCGATGGTGAGGCCCGAGGAGCCTTTGCTGGCCGTGTGTTGGTACGTCATGGTGCTCAGAAGACAATATCTCAGGAAACTAATCAAAATCTTTGTGCCACCAAGACTGCCCGTATGTTCACCCAGCCTATGTTGGAGATATATGCCGATGATGTGAAGTGTGCGCATGGCAGCACTGTCGGTCAGCTTAACGATGCTGCCTTGTTCTATATGCAGCAGCGCGGTGTAAACCTTGAGGAGGCAAAGTTGCTTCTTCAGTTTGCGTTTATCAACGAAGTTATTGACAAGATGGAATTGGAGCCTCTTCGTGATCGCCTTCATCATCTTGTAGAAAAACGCTTCCGTGGTGAACTCAACAAGTGTGAGGGATGCAAGCTTTGCAAGTAATAATATGTAGTAAAAGGAGTTAACTTCTTAAAAATATGTATGATATTAACAAAGTAAGAGCCGATTTCCCGATACTTTCGAGAACGGTGTACGACAAGCCTTTGGTTTATCTCGATAATGCTGCTACTACACAGAAGCCTTTATGTGTGCTTGATGCTATGCGTGACGAATATCTTAACGTCAATGCCAATGTGCATAGAGGTGTGCATTACCTTTCTCAGCAGGCTACAGATCTTCATGAGGCTGCCCGCGAGACAGTACGCAAGTTTATCAATGCTCCCAAAGTAGAGGAAATCATCTTTACCCGTGGCACTACCGAGAGTCTGAATCTCGTTGTCTCCTCTTTCTGTGATGAGTTTATGAGCGAGGGCGACGAGGTCATCATCTCTACTATGGAGCACCATTCCAATATTGTGCCTTGGCAGTTGCAGGCAGCCAAGAAAGGCATTGCCATCCGTGTTATCCCTATTAACGAAAAAGGAGAAATAAACATCGATGAATTCGCCAGTTTGTTCAACGAACGTACCAAGATTGTCAGTATTACCCAGGTAAGCAATGTGCTCGGTACGGTGAACCCAGTGAAAGAGATGATCAAGATAGCTCATGAGCATGATGTGCCCGTGATGGTGGATGGAGCTCAGAGCACACCTCATTTCAAGGTCGATGTACAGGATTTGGATTGCGAGTTCTTCGCTTTCAGTGGTCATAAGATATATGGACCTACAGGTATCGGCGTGCTCTACGGCAAGGAAGAATGGCTTGACCGTATGCCTCCTTACCAGGGAGGTGGCGAGATGATAGAGAGTGTGAACTTCGAAAAGACCACTTTCGAGAAGTTGCCCTTCAAGTTTGAGGCAGGAACTCCCGATTATGTGGCTACTCATGGTTTGGCCAAAGCCATCGATTATGTGTCGGCTCTTGGTATGGACAATATTGCCCAGCACGAGAAAGAACTTACACACTACTGTATGGAACAGATGCGAACCATCGATGGAATCAGACTTTTTGGAGAGCAAGAAGGCAAGGATGCTGTGGTAAGTTTCCTTGTAGGCGATATTCATCACATGGATATGGGCACACTTCTCGACCGTCTTGGCATTGCAGTTCGTACAGGTCATCATTGTGCTCAGCCTCTGATGGACCGTTATGGCATCTTAGGAACCGTTCGAGCCAGCTTTGCGCTCTATAATACCAAGGAAGAGGTTGATGCCTTGGTAGCAGGAGTGAAGCGTGTGGCACAGATGTTTTAGGTATAGCTTCGGAATATATAGAAAGTAGTTGGTTAGGAACTTTTGAAAGTATCTTAGGGTAAAAGGAAAAATCCTAAGATACTTTTTCTCTTTATATACCCTTATACGTTGGCTTAAGCTATTAAATAAAGGCAGCGCATGTACGTTCCGACAATGGGTTAATGATGATATGTTTAAAGAGTGCCCAAAAGTCGTTCCATATTTTGGGCACTCGTTGACCACGTGCTGGGCAACATATGCCCAGCGCATGTTCACCGAGGGACCAACGCGTGGTCAATGAGTGCCCAGCGCATGGTCATGGTGCGAACATTTATTTAGATTGAATGGAAATATATGGAAGTGTACAAATTCATATAGTTGTAATATGTAAAAAACAATAATTTTGCATCAAACTAAAACAATTTGCAATATTCAGATTGTGCATCTTCTGCCGATAAAACCTTAGCAGAAGTGGTCGATGTGCCAAGATGTACAAGGAACCACCTTAAGCCACTCTTCTTATAGTTGACGGAGAATGAAACTTGCTAAAAACAGAAACAAATTCAAATATTATAAACTAAAAAATTCATTTTATGCAAAACAAATCACTTATGTTCCAGGTTTGCATGGTATTGTTCATGCTGCTGGTAGCTCCTGTGAAAGGCCTCGCTCAAGGGGTGACTATTTCAGGACAAGTGACGGATGACATGGATGTAGTTATCGGTGCGACGGTAAAAGTTGTGCCAGGTAATACAGGCACCGTTACCGACGTGGATGGTAACTTTAAGCTGACCGTTCCTTCATCTGCCAAGTCTTTGGTTATTTCTTATGTAGGTTATAAGACAAAGACAGTAGACATCAAGGGCCGTACACAGATTAATGTACAGCTCGAGCCCGAGGCTCAGATGCTCGACGAGGTTGTTTCTATTGGTTATGCCAAGGTAAAAAGGAAAGATTTGACTGGTGCAACAGCTTCTGTAAATGGTAAGGAACTGGTAAATGTACCTGTTACGTCTGCAGCACAAGCTTTAGCAGGAAAAGCAGCGGGCGTTAATATCATTTCTAAAAGTGGTGCACCTGGTTCCAGTTCTACTGTAACAGTTCGAGGTGGTATGTCCTTAACTCAAGGCTCAGAGCCACTGTATATTGTGGATGGCTTCGAAATGAGCAATGCCTTGGAGAATATTGATGTAAATGATATTGAGAGTATTGATGTTTTGAAGGATGCTTCTTCTACTGCGATTTATGGTGCTCGTGGATCTAATGGTATTATATTGATTACGACAAAATCAGGTCATAAAGGTAAGACCCAAATCAACTATAACACTTATTTTGCTTTTGATGTGTTGTCTAAGAAGTTGGATATGATGAGTAATGCTGCTGATTTTGTTAAATATCAGTATGAGATGGCAGCTTTGAATGGTAAGGCTTCTATTTGGAGTAATGTGTTTGATAATGGTAAGGCAACTGATGAAGCTGATTTTTATACGGGTGTTTATGATCGTATAGAAAGTAATTATGCAAATGCTGCTTCTTTAGATTGGCAGGATGAAGTGTTTGGCGGTTCTGCTTTCAAGCAAAATCACAACATTAATATTACTACCGGTACCGATAAGACTCAGGTAATGTTGAGCTACAATTATTATAATCAAGATGGATTGTTGGCTAACCATAATGACAAAAAGAACTCTTTCCGTGCAAAGGTGAATTCTGAGCTTTATAAAGGAATCCGTTTAGATGTGAACACAATGTTTAGTGGACGTAGTGTACATGGTGGAGGAGCTTATTCTGGAATGAAGAGTGTCCTTCTTCAACCTATTACAGGAGGTACTATGTTTACTCTGGATCAACTGCTTAACGAACAGACTTATCCTGACTTTTCCAGCCTTGACTCTTCTTACGATACTGCCAATCCGTTGATCCAAAATCTTGCTTCAACAAGTAAGAAACATTCACGTCTTTTTACTGTTAATGCTGGCTTGGAATTTGATTTCTTGAAACATTTTACTTGGCGTACAGCAGGTAGTTATACTTGGAGCAATGCCAAGTCAACTTCTTTTGCAGATGAAAGATCTACATCTTACATCATGGATCCTGTTAATACGGGTATTAACGGTAGTATAGGTAATAGCGAAAGCTATAAGTGGCAAGTTACTAATACATTGAATTATCACCAAACTTTTGCAAAGAAGCATAAAATAACAGCTTTGTTGGGTCAAGAAACGACTTACTCTGAGTCAGAGAGTAATTCTATGACCTTAAATAAGTTCCCTGTTCCTAACCATGGCTTGGATGATATTTCTGTAGCTAATGTAAAGGAAAAAAGCTCGGGACATTCTCATAGTGGAATCGTTTCTTTCTTCGGTCGTTTAAATTACAATTACGACGAACGTTATATATTGACAGCGTCTCTTCGTGCTGATGGTTCTTCCAAGTTCGCTCGTGGTCATCAGTGGGGATATTTCCCTTCTATTGCAGGTGCTTGGCGTATCTCAGAGGAAAAATTCTTTAAGGATAAACCAATCAATGATGTGGTTAGTAGTTTGAAGTTACGTGTGGGTTATGGTGCTACAGGAAATAATGATATTTCTGATTATCTGTATCGTACCAACGTGTCACAGACCATCTATCCTATGAATAACAGTACCACTAATCCAGCTTATGCATTGAGTGGTACACTTGGAAATAGTGCTTTGCAGTGGGAAACTTTAAAGTCAACTAATATTGGTGTGGATGTATCTTTTCTGAAAAGTCGTATTAATTTGACTGCTGAATGGTATAACAACGAGGCAAGCAACTTGTTGATGCAGAGTGTTGTTCCTGCAAGTACAGGTTATACATACCAATATCAGAATATTGGCAAGATGCGCAATCGTGGTTGGGAATTTACTTTGAATACAGTCAATGTACAGACTAAGAATTTCCGTTGGACTTCTGATTTGAATCTGTCTTTCAATAAGTCAAAGGTGATTTCTTTGGAAAACGGACAAGACAGTAAAGTGTTCACTGTTGGTGGTAACAGAAGTGGTTCTGTAACTTATTATGCAACAGTAGGTCAAGAGTTGGGAGATATGTATGGTTATAAATACGAAGGTATCTATACAACCGATGATTTCGAAGAAGTAAATGGTAAGTTTGTACTTAAAGAAGGTGTAGTCTCTGTAGATAAGACAAATATCCAGCCTGGTGACATCAAGTTTGCAGCAGACAACGAGGATGGAACTAAGTTTACAAAAAAGATGGTTAAGATAGGTAACGGTACACCTGATTGCGTTGGTGGCTTCAACAATACAATTACCTATAAAGGATTCGATTTCAACATGTTTATGAAGTTCTCGATAGGGAATGACATTTACAATGCCACTAAGCATAGCTTGAGCCCATACGCCATGTTCCAAAATGTTCCTTCAGAATTTGGTGACAACTATTATCGTCTCATAGATTCAACGACAGGTAAAACTGCGACTACTTTAGCTCGTTTGAAGGAGTTGAATCCAAATGAAGCTTCTCGTACATGGAGTCCAAGCAAGGTGAATACCAATTGTATCACTTATCCTTCTTCTTATTATGTAGAGGATGGTTCATATTTACGTTTGTCGCAGATTACCTTGGGATACACATTCCCTAAAGCTTGGGTGAGCAAGGCATATATCAGCAATGCCCGAATCTACTTTACTGTTTATAATGTGGCAACCATTACAGGCTATGACGGTTATGATCCAGAGGTGTCTGCTGCAAAAGGTGTAGCTACAACTCCAGGTTATGACAGTTCTACTTATCCTCGCTCAAGGAGCTTTGTTGTGGGCTTGAATGTTACATTCTAAGTTTAAGTGTAAAATATTAAATACGAAAAGTAATGAAGATAAATAAGATATTCGTGGCTGTAATGGCTGCAATCGGACTGACCTCTTGTAACGATTGGCTTGATATGGAGGCTTATAAATCTGACGATACAGAGTTCGCTTTTCAGAATGAAACTAATGCAGACTTGTTCGTACAAGGGTGTTATAGAGGTATTGTCCCAGGCGATTTTTATTATCAAATGGGCATGGGTGATGGTGTTATGCATTCATGTGAGGATGGAACAACCAACAACTCTAAGTATAATATTTGTAACTATAAGTATGATGCTACTACTCCTACGACTTTGACAGGAGTATATAATGAAGAGTATGGTGCAATAGAGCAAGCAAACATTGCCATCAAAAAATTGAGTGAAATGGCGGAGAGCGATAAGCGTAACTCGATGTTAGGTGAGGCCTTGTGCCTTCGTGCTTTCGGTTATCTTAACTTAATACGTGTTTATGGTGATGTGCCAGCTCGTTGGTTGCCTATGGATGATATTTCAGATAAGAATGAGGCCTTGTATCCAAAGCGTACTTCACGTGATGTAATCTATGACAAGATAATCGCAGACCTTCAGCAGGCGGTTGATTATTTGCCATGGTTCTCTGAGAGCGGATATGCGACTACAGAACGCTTTACTAAGCAGGCAGCTTATGCTTTGCTTGCACGTACAGCGCTATATGCTGGTGGCTATTCTCTTCGCTGGAATCTTGAGACCAATGACGTTAATACCATGCAAGTAAAGCGTCGTGACGATGCAGAACGAGTAAAGGAATTGTATCAGATTGCAGACAATGCTTGCAAGGCTGTTATTAATAAAGGTGAAAACTATTTGGTAAAAGCAGCTAACGGCAAGAGTGGTTATGAGAATTTATGGTATAACTTTGATCAGCGTAATCTAACCGCTGTCAATTCAGAAATGCTTCTCTCTTTAGCTCAATATGGTTCAGAGACCAACTCTAAATTCCAGATTTATGCACATCCAGGTTCAAGAGGCGGCACGTTTGGTTCACGCAAAGCTATGCAGTTTATTTTGCCTACCTATTATCTCTCTTTTGACAAGAAAGATACTCGTAGAGATGTCAATTGTACTTCTTACAGTATTTATTTCTTAAATAAAGGTAAGAGTAGTGATACTTGGGTCGATGTTGGTACAACTTACTCTTGCATCATGTCTGGAAAGTTCCGTCTTTCTTGGTGTGTTGAGCCACAAGATGCGAGCAAACGTAACTTGAATATTCCAATTCTTCGTTATGCAGATGTGCTCCTGATGTATGCAGAGGCTGAGAATTTCTTGAATAATGGACCGACTTCTGAAGCAAAGAATGCATTAAAGGAAGTACGTGAACGTGCAGGAATTGCTGATATGGAGATTCCTTCAACTCAAACAGCCTTCGATGATGCTTTGGCTCAAGAAAGGAAGTGGGAATTTGCTACAGAGTTTATGCTCCGAACAGATTTGATTCGTATGGGACGTTTGGCTAAGGAAATTGCTCAGACTAAGCAGGATATGAAGGATTTGTCTGATAAACGAGGAGCATATGCTAATGTTGCTACTTATCGTCTTTACAAGTTCCACAAAGATGCGCAGGTATATGGAGACGAGTTCTTGGCAGTTGACTATATTGACATTACTGATGCTCACGAAATCGAAATTTTGAAGACCGTTCCTAATCAGGCAAAGTTGGCAGAAATTGTTCAAGCGCATGGAATAGCAGTGAATAATGGCGATAAATGGTATCCAGTCAACATGTTTGAGGCATATAACAGCTCATTCAATGTAAAGGCACGTCAGTCTGTTGGTTTCTCTGGTGGTGCTAAGGCTTTACAGATAGGTAATATCATTTATACCAAGCCTACAGGAAAGTCTGAGAATGGAGGAACTTATCCTAATTGGATTGAGGCTGCAGACGGAAGTGATGGCTTGTATTATGGATATGAGGAAAATCATTGCGAATTACTTCCTTTTGCAAACAAGAGTGCTGGTCATCCAATGGTTGACAACCCTAACCTGACTCAGTTGCCAGGTTATTAATAAATGATAATAGACTATCTCGCTAAGGCAGGGAATCTATCTCAGTGAGATAGTCTATCGTTTTATTCGGTAAATGCAAATTACATGAAATAGCTTTTCATGTTGATATTTGTTCTTTATTCTTGAAAACTAAACTAATAACTAAACTAATAACTATGACAATGAGAAAATCAACTAAGTTTTTGTTCTCAGCATTGCTGGTAAGTAGTTGCTTGGCAACTCAAGCTCAGCAATTGGCATTTCCTGAAGCTCAGGGATGGGGACGTTTTGCGGTAGGTGCCCGTGATGGAGGTACAGTTTATCATGTTACTAATTTGAATGATTCTGGTACTGGGTCTTTGAGAGATGCCATCAGTCAGCCCAATCGCATAATCGTGTTTGATGTCGCTGGTGTCATCAACATTAAGGGCCGATTGGTTTTTAAAAACAACTTATATATTGCGGGTCAGACAGCTCCAGGCGAAGGTATAACCGTCTATGGTAATGGCGTGTCCTTCTCGGGTTCAGACAATATTATCGTACGCTATATGCGTTTCCGTATGGGACACAATGGCTCGTCGGGAAAAGATGCGGCAGGTATAGCCAACGGACAGAATATGATATTCGACCATTGTTCTTTCTCTTGGGGATTGGATGAGACGTTTTCCATCAATCCAGACAACAAAGGTGTCGTTCCTGGCTACATAACGATTTCGAATAGTATTATGGGACAAGGGTTGATGCCTCATAGTGCGGGAGGCTTGATGCAGTCTGACTACATTTCGCTCTATCGCAATCTTTATGTAGATAACGCAACTCGTAACAACAAGATAAAAGGAAAAAACCAGTATGTAAACAATATCGTTTATAATTGGAAGAATGGTTGTTACATTATGGGTGGAGACTCTAAGGGAGATTCCTTTGCTAATATAGAAGGCAATTTGTTTATCAATGGTCCTGCTAACGGTGGAAATGCCTTTTCTGGTGGAGGAGGAGAAGGTGCGTTTAGCTTCTATGGAGAGGATAACTGGCAGGATAGCAATATGGATGGTAAGTTTGACCCTGCTGAGGTGACAAACTATGCGGCAGGTGTGCGTCAAACGACTCGCTATGATTATCCAGAGATGCCAAAGTATCCCGGCAATAGTTTGTTGACCAATCTGCTTCCTACTGTAGGAGCGTCTTTGCCATATCGCGACTATGCGGATTGTTATATGGTTGACGAAGTTAATTCTCTTGGAAAGAGTGGAGAATTGATATCTAATGAGGAAAATCTGGTATATGGTAGCCCTGCTACATGGACTGTTTGGGGAGGCAATAAAAAAGTAGATACCGATGGTGACGGTATGCCTGACGAGTGGGAGAAAACGCATGGGACAGATCCTAACAAGGATGATGCGATGGTAATCGCAACCAATGGGTATGCTAACATCGAGAACTACATCAACGGCATTACTGTCGATGACCGCGATTATTTCTTACGTGCCCCGATGTGTGTGGAATTTGTTTCTGCTACAACTACGAGCATTAAGTTGAAGTGGAGAGATTATACGTATGCTGAGGATGGCTTTATTGTAGAACTGAAGAAGGCTGGTGAAGAGGCTTGGAAAGAAGTGGCTCGTGTGGCAGCTAATTCGACTTCGTGTACAATTGAAGGTCTTGAACCAGGCACTGCTTTCTTGACGAGAGTGCGTGCTTTCGAAGGTTCCGACAAATTCTCCGAATATTCTCCAGAGCTCACGATGGCCACTCGTCCTGTAGAAGCAGGCATGTTGGATATAGATTCTTATCAACCAGATTTGACATGGGATAATTCTGCTACTGTTTGGGATTATAGTGCCAAAAGTTGGAATGGTGGTTTAGCGTCTTTTACTGATAACGAAAAGGTGCTCTTCGATGCCTCAAAGGATGTTCATGTGGCACTGGATGAGACTGTGAGTCCTGCTGCTCTTGTCGCCAAAGGTGATGGAAACGTAGAGATATCTGGCGCTGGTGCAATCGCTGGTGAGACTTCTGTCAATAAAGCCGGTGAAGGCACTCTGACATTAAATACATTAAACAATTACACCGGAGCCACGGTGCTTCATGAAGGAGTGTTGGCTTTCAATACTTTGAAAAATGGCAGTGAGCCCAGCTCTATTGGTGCGAGTGCAAACTTTGCGCAGAGTTGGATTTTTGATGGAGGAACTTATCGCTATACAGGAGAAACAACTGCTACGGATAAAGCGGCTCAGATAAAGAGGGAATCGACTTTTGAAGTAGAGAATAGTGCTGCGACGGTTACGATGAATGGATCGTTTGAAGGAGACGGCAATATAGTCTTTGATGGAAAAGGTCAAGTATCTGTTGCCTCAAGTAAGTTCTTTGGCTACAAGGGAACGACGATTCTTCGTGGAGGAACTCTCAATCTCTCGACTATTGAGGTCGCAAAAGCGGGTATAGGTTCTTCTTCCAAGCTGATTATGGAAGGAGGAGAACTGAAGACGAATGGTGAGGATAACAGTTTTGAGACTTACTCATTCCCGATAGAAGTGAAGGAAGGAACGGTTTCGCAGTTCTCTCCACACCGCAATTGTTATATAGCTACACCATTGACCGGGTCTGGTACTCTTCAACTGAATGTTCCTTATTTGCGAGAGTATCTGAAGGGTGATAACTTCTCAGCATTTGCAGGACGTTTGGTTGCAAATGGTATCTCTTCTGAAAAAGAAGGGTCTTTGTTCTTGCTGAATGATAATTCCGTTAATTTCAAGAATAGTGTTGTGGAGTTGGCAGGTAACGCTCGTATGGGAATTTGGGCTACGAAAGGTAATGCTACCATAGGAGGATTATCAGGTGCTTCAACTACTTATTTGAGTGGAAGTAGTAAAAAAACAAAAGATTTTGAGTGTATTTGGAACATTGGAACCGCCAATACGGATGAGACTTTTGCTGGAAGAATCAACAATTGGTCTATGAGTGGCAGTAGCTCAAAGTATCAAGGTACGGTAAATATCAATAAGCAAGGTACTGGTTATTGGCGTTTGACAGGTGACAACGACTATAAGGGTGTCACCAACGTACAAGGTGGTAATTTGATAGTTAATGGCTCAAATAGTGGAACAGGAGCAGTAAATGTCATGAAAGATGCAACTCTATCAGGTGAGGGAAGTATTGCTGGTGCTGTTTGTGTAGATGCTGGTGCCACGATCCAGGCAGGAGATTTCGAAAAAGGCGCTAATGGCGCCAAGTTGTCTTTGAAAAGCTCTTTGACCGTCAAAAGCTGTGGTATTGTTAATGTGTTGTTGGAAGGTACAAGCAACAATGTGATAGCTTCTGATGCTGTAACCTTGGAGGATGGCGCTGTCATCCAAATGGGAGACGCGGATGTACCAATGACCTTTGTCGATGGAGAAGTATTCAAAGTCTTCTCTTCTGGAGTGACATTAGGCGGAACAGTAAAGATGATTCCAGAGAAACCAGGAGAGGGACAAGTTTGGGATTTGACTTCTCTTTCTACTGAAGGTATTGTCAAGGTCGCCACTGCTACAGGTGTTGGAAATATATCTATGCAGGAAATCCCTGCCAAAGTAGAATACTACGATTTGTCAGGAAGAAAAATCTCTAATGTGGGTGATGGTGCATATTTGTTGCGATTGACTACAAAAGCCGGAAAAGTGGTAACACGAAAAATCATGAAATAAAATGATGGGTGGAAGTGTACACAATTGTACACTTCCTCCTATATATGCACACGAGATATAAAATAACTTCTTAAAAGAATCATAAATGTGTGTCTGTGCCTTGTTTGCTATAAATGCACCTTATTTTATCTATAATAAGTGCACATCTTATATAAAATAGGTATTTTAGTTCAGACATATTTTATTTACTTATTTGCCATTTATAGCAAATATTCGTCCAATACTATGTGCGTGAAATTTTGTTTGATGGAATAGAAATATATGATAGTGTACAATTTTGTATAGCTATAATATGTGAAAAGCACTAATTTTGCCATCGAAAATAGCTAAAAACAAATGAAAAAATTAATCTTAAGTATTTGCCTGTTGTTTGCATTGAGCTCTATGGCTCAGCAACCCATCGACAGAAAGAAGGTGGTAGAGCGTAACAATCCACATGTTACAACAATGGATTCGCTCAACTCGCTCTCTGTAGGTAATGGTGGTTTTGCCATGACAGTAGATGGTACAGGTCTTCAGTCTTTCCCTAAGTCTTATTCTCTTGGTGTTCCATTGGGAACCATGAGCGACTGGGGCTGGCATTCTTTTGCCAATCATGAGAATTATCAACCAGAGGAAAGCTGGCGTTATTATGATTTTGGCAGAGGCCGTAAGGAACCTTATGCCACACAGGTAAAGGACAACAAACGAGCCAAGGCAGCTGGCGACTGGTATCGCGTAAACCCTCATCGTCTGCATTTGGGTACATTGGGATTGTCGCTGGGTGCAGATCCTAAGCAGATCAAGCAGATAGACCAGACACTGAATATGTGGGAAGGTATAATCAAGAGCAGCTTTATATATAAAGGTAAGGCTTACCAAGTGGAAACAACCTGCGACCCTGTTCTCGATATGATAGCTACCCATATACAGTCTAAGGGAACCATCGCTGTGGATGTACGTTTCGCTTATCCTACTGGTGGACATTGCGATGATGCCTGCGACTGGACTAAAGATAAGTTGCATTCCACGACACTTGTTGCTCAAACATCCAACTCTGCAGTTTTAAAGAGAATAATCGATGAAACCGTATATTTTGTGATGTTAAGATGGCAAGGTGCTGCTAAATTAAAGCAGAAAGGCAAGAACTTCTATCAGTTGCAAGCCAAGTCTTCTGACCTGAAACTTACCTGCGAATATGCTGAGCAGACATCCACAGCCGTCAAAACCTTTGCCGAAGTAGCTGACGCTGCCAAGGCATACTGGCTGGGTTATTGGAAAAAAGGTGGTATGGCAGACTTCTCCAACTGCAAGGATCCCCGTGCCAAGGAGATGGAGCGCCGCGTAGTATTGAGCCAGTATCTGCTCGCCATTCAGGATGCAGGCGATACACCTCCACAGGAGACAGGACTCACCTATAATTCATGGTTTGGCAAATTTCATTTGGAGATGATTCTCTGGCATCAGGCACAGTTTGCCTTGTGGGGACACCCTGAGATGTTGGAACGTTCACTTTCCTGGTACGTCAAGGCAGAAGCCAATGCCCGCAAGATAGCCGAGCGACAGGGCTTCAAGGGAGTGCGCTGGATGAAGATGACCGACCCTTGGGTAGGCGAGGCACCTTCAGGAGTGGGAAGTTTCCTAATCTGGCAACAGCCTCACCTTATTTATTTGGCAGAGTTGCTCTATCGTGCCAACCCAACACCTGCACTCTTGCAGAAATATGCACGCTTGGTCGATGAAACCGCCGAGTTTATGGGCGACTTTGCTGATTATGACAAGCAGAACGACCGCTATATCCTTCGTGGTTGTATAGCAGCTCAGGAAACTCTGCCAGCAGCAACAACCATCAATCCTCCTTTCGAGTTGAGTCAGTGGCATTGTGCCCTTCAGATAGCACAGACCTGGCGTGAGCGATTGGGCAAGGAGCGCAATGCACATTGGGATGATGTCATTCAGAAGATATCTCCATTGGCATCCAAGGACAGTCTGTATCTCGCAGCAGAGACCGAGCCTGATACTTATAAGAATGAAAAGATGTACAGCGATCACCCTGCAGTGATGGGAGCTATTGGTTTGTTCCCATACAACAGTCGTCAGATTGACTTTGCCAAGATGAAGAAGACAGAACAGTGGATTTGGAAGAACTGGAAGTGGGAGACATCCTGGGGATGGGATTATCCGATGATGGCTATGGGAGCCGCCCGCATGGGAGAGCCCGAGAATGCAGTTGGAGCCTTGCTGATGAAGCAGCAGAAGAACACCTATTTGGTAAGTGGTCATAATTATCAGGATGGTCGTCTTCGTCTTTATCTTCCTGGCAATGGAGGTTACCTGATGGCTGTAGCTATGATGTGTGCTGGCTGGGACGGAAGTGTTCATCCCAATCCTGGTTTCCCACAAGATGGCAACTGGGATGTGAAATGGGAAGGTCTGAAACCCCTCTTTTAGCCTCTTAGGAGAAATGCCACACTGCTAAATACGTTCGTAAAAACAACAATAAACTAATATAAACTTAAAAAATCATTTTATGCAAAACAAATCACTTATGTTCCAAGTATGCATGGTATTGTTCATGCTACTGGTGGTTCCTGGTATGCTCGGCATGAGCTTATTCTAATGGGTGCAAGTCCCTAACAAGCC